>Ga0209768_10000512_pt1 | contig 26141 bp, 24 predicted proteins | sample LauGreSBDMM110SD_3_FD_187564 | JGI IMG/M metagenome (GOLD analysis project Ga0209768, IMG submission 187564) | Freshwater lake microbial communities from Lake Michigan, USA - Sp13.BD.MM110.SD (SPAdes) (version 2) | ecosystem: Environmental > Aquatic > Freshwater > Lake | place: Lake Michigan... | reverse complement strand
TTGATTCTCTTCAGGAAAAAGCACGCCACAATCAACAATTAAGAGCTTTCCATTTGTTTCAAAGACGGTCATGTTGCGACCGATTTCGGCTAATCCGCCAAGTGCGACTATACGAAGCCCACCAGCAACTAGCTTGCTAGGAGTACCGAGTTCGGGATGGGGATGCGTCATTGAGTATTAATCAAAGCTATAAAGAGATACCACCGGCGATGAGATCTTTGCGCAATTGCACGATCTGATCTTCGGTTGCATCTACTAGCGGAAGACGAGTATGGCCACCAGGTAGGCCCATCATATTTAGCGCGGCCTTGGTGAGGATCGCACCCTGAGTGCGGAATGTGCCAGTAAAGACTGGAAGTAACTTTTGGTGAATCTCTAACGCTTTCGCTGCATTACCAGCGAACCAAGCATCGAGCATCGCCTTTAAATCTTTTCCAACGGTGTGGCCACAAACTGAAACCATTCCGACTGCGCCAACTGAAAGTAGCGGCAAGTTAAGGATGTCATCACCTGAGTAAACAGGGATTCCACAACGCTTAATTACCCAAGAAGTTGAAGCGACATTTCCTTTGGCATCCTTGAGCGCAACAATCTGTGGGTGCTCGTAAAGACTAACTATTGTGTCTGATTCGATCTCAATTCCACAGCGACCAGGAATGTCGTACATCATTACTGGCAAATCAGTTGCGCTAGCAATCGCCTTAAAGTGCGCGGCAACGCCTGCTTGAGGTGGTTTGTTGTAATACGGAGCAACGATTAGCAAGCCGTCAGCGCCAGCTTTCTCGGTGCGCTTTGCTTGATTGATTGAATAATCGGTTTCGTTGTCACCAGCACCAGAGACCACAAAGATCTTTGGCCCGACAACGTCTTTTACGACGCGGATGATCTCTTCCTTTTCAGAAGATTTAGTCGTTGGAGCCTCACCGGTTGTGCCGTTGACTGCGATTCCATCGTGCCCATTTGCAACTAGATGTGCAGCCAGTTTTTCAACGCCCGGCCAATCGATCTTGCCGTTCTTATCGAACGGGGTCACCATTGCGGTGAGCATACGTCCGAATGGCGCCTCGATTGTCATGGGTGAAACCTACCGTTTTACGGTGCGATCCGTCCAGATTTTTCAAAGGCTCCGTAGGTAAGTGGCATTAATTTTGCAAATTCGGCTTCCATTTTTTCGGCAACCATCTCAATTTCACGTTGTGGGTAGCTTGGAAAATGCGAACCTTCACGGGCGGTGCGAAGTGAGAGAAAGTTCATTAAGGCGCGAGCGTTCATGGAGACATACATCGAGGAATATGTAGCAACTGGTAGAACTACGCGCGCAACTTCGCGCGCAACTCCAGCATCAAGCATCTTCTGATAACTGTCGTAGGCAATTAGATAGGCATCCTTCATTGCTTTAACAGAAATATCGAACTGCTCTTTCGTACCGTCTTCAAATGTGTAAGCACCAGTTTTACCAACTTGAATGAGCTTGCGCTCCTTTGATGGAATATAAAAGACCGGTTTTAGCTCACGGTAACGGCCGGACTCTTCGTTATATGAAGCGATACGGTGGCGCATAAATTCGCGGAATACAAAAATTGGTGCGCTAACAAAGAAAGTCATTGAAGTGTGTTCGAATGGTGAGCCGTGGCGTTCGCGAGCCAAGTAATTAATCAATCCCGCGGAGCGCGCTGGGTCTTCCCCGATCTCATCCAATGATTGTTCTCCAGCAGTAGAAACGCGCGCTGCCCAAATAACATCGGCATCACTGGCGCTGGATTTAACGAGTTCGACGGTCATATCGTCGCGGAAAATTACTTCATTGCTCATGGGCGTCACCTTATATATATGGCGCTACCTCACCGAGGATATCTAGGGCAGAATGCACCCGTGTCTAGAGTGAACCGCGCCACCGCCGCGCAATCGTTGAGCGTCTCGCTCACTGTTGGCGCTTATGGCATCGCATTTGGCGCGGCCTCCGTGGCCGCTGGATTTACCGTTCTGCAATCTTGCTTGCTTTCCCTCCTTACATTTACCGGCGCATCGCAATTTGCAGTAGTCGGAGTCCTTGGCGCAGGTGGCAGCGCGCTCAGTGGAATCGCAACGGCAACTCTGCTCGGAGTCCGTAACACTTTATATGGGCTACGTATGGCACCTGTTTTAAATGTGCGCGGTATAAAGAAGATATTTGCTGCACAGTTAACTATTGATGAATCAACCGGCGTTGCGCTTTCACAAGAACATTTAGGAGTGCGCGAGGCTCGCCAAGGTTTCTGGTTAACCGGTATCGGCGTCTATATTTTCTGGAATCTCTTCACATTAGCGGGGGCGCTGGGCGCACAAGCAATGGGAAATCCCGCTGCGTGGGGACTCGATGCGGCAGTCCCTGCAGCATTTCTGGGTCTTCTTTGGCCACGACTGACAAATAAGAGTGAACGTTTGCTGGCCGTTGCTGCTTGTGCACTTGCACTCGCGATGACGCCTTACTTTGTTCCAGGAGTTCCAATTATCGCGACAGCTCTTCTCGCTGTGATCTTCGGATTGCGAGCCAGAATATGGAGATAAATTTGATCGAACCGTTCTGGCTCGCCGTAATCGGCACCAGTCTCTTCGCATTCTTATTGAAGATATTGGGCCATAGCATTCCAAAGAAGTGGCTCTCAAATCCAAGAGCTTTAAAGATTAATTCGCTGATACCGATTGCCCTACTTAGCGCACTGGTTGCAGTGCAGTCATTTACACAAGATTCACGAATTGTTGCTGATCAGCGATTAGCCGGAGTTGGCGTGGCTGTAATGGCGCTAATTCTGCGCGCACCGTTTCCCGTCGTGGTTATTTCAGCAGCAGCGACATCGGCTGCGCTTTTTCATATCGGTTGATTAGATAATTTTTAGCGCTTGTAACTTCGCCTTTAAATCGTTATCTGAAGGCTCAGTTAAATGCGTTCCATCTGAAAATACGATTACTGGGATTGACTGGGCTCCCCCATTAATTTCAATTACCTTCGCAGCAGCAGATTTATCAGCTTCAACATCGATGTGATTTACCTGAACATCAAGTTCTTCTAGGAGACGCTTTGAGCGACGGCAATCTCCGCACCAGTCAGCACCGTACATAGTGATATCTGCTTTAGCCATTTGATTGCTCCCTACATAAATTTCTCAAGGCCGAAGGTCAGCCCTGGTTTTGAAATAATGCTGCGCACGCCAAGCAATACACCTGGCATAAATCCGGCGCGATCTAGTGAGTCATGGCGAATCGTGAGAGTCTCACCTAAGCCACCAAGTAAAACTTCTTGATGTGCGATCAGTCCACGTAGTCGAACTGAGTGAACTGGAATATCGCCAACAGTTGCACCACGTGCACCATCTAGTGAAGTTGTAGTTGCATCTGGCATAGCGCCAAGCCCAGCTTCTTTGCGCGCCTTCGACATTAGCTCTGCCGTACGCGATGCGGTGCCAGAAGGAGCATCAACTTTATTTGGATGGTGAAGCTCAATAATTTCCGCTGATTCAAAGTATTTAGCAGCCTTGGTAGCAAACTCCATCATCAACACCGCACCGATCGCAAAGTTTGGTGCGATCAGTATGCCGACCGATGGGTTAGCAGCGATTAACTTTTCTAGCGTTGCAATTCGCGCCGCATCGAAGCCGGTTGTGCCTACGACTGCATGGATCCCGTTATTTGCTAAATAATTAAGGTTGGCCATTACTGAATCAGGAGTAGTGAAATCAACAACTACTTGAGCACCAGCGCTCTTAAGTGTTTCAAGTGAGTCGCCTAGATCAAGTGCGGCAACGAGTTCGAGATCTGCGGCTTCAGTAACTGCCTTTACGACCTCAGCACCCATGCGACCTCTCGCACCAAGTACACCGACTTTGATCATGACTTCAACACCTTTTCGAATTTCGCTTCGCTCTTAAACGGACCGACAAGAGCAAGGGTAGGCGATTTAGTGAGAAATTCGTTGGCAATTTCGCGGACATCAGTTGGGTTTACGCGTGAGATCGCTTTTAGGATCTCGTCAAAGCCCATTACCTGGCCGTAGACAATTTCATTCTTGCCGATTCGGCTCATACGTGAACCTGAATCTTCTTGGCTCAAAACAAGTGACCCACGAACCGCACCCTTGGCGCGTTCAATTTCTTCATGGCTCATGCCGTTTTCAGCAACGTCTGCCAATACCTCACGAATGATTTCGATAACTTCAATCGCCTTCGTTGGATTACAGCCGGCATAGAAACCGATCTGGCCAGAGCCAGCAAATTGTTGAGCGTAGGCATAGACCGAATAAGCCAAACCGCGCTTTTCACGGATCTCTTGGAATAAACGTGAAGACATGCCGCCACCAAGTGCGGAAGCTAAAACTCCCATTGCAAAGCGGCGTTCATCGCTGCGCGCAACGCCTTCCATGCCATAGAACATATGTGCTTGCTCGGTCTTGCGAGTCATCAAACCAACGCTCTGCATAGGCTTGGTCTTTACAGGTGTATTTGGGCGAATCTGCGGAGAACCTCTTACATCAAGGAAGTTATCGCGCGATAACGCTTCTTCAACCATAGCGACTACGCGCTTATGTTTAATATTTCCAGCAACTGCCACAACTAGATCCTGCGGCAGGTACTTCTTCTTATAATAGTTAAAGACGCTGCTGCGGGTCATATCTGAGATCGATTTAATTGTGCCAAGAATCGGACGACCTAACTGAGTATCACCATAGTAAGTCTCGGCATATAGATCATGGACTAGATCGCTGGGGTCATCATCGCGCATGGCGATTTCTTCAAGCACAACCTTCCGCTCGGCATCTACATCGAGCGCCGATACGATTGAAGAAGTAATCAAATCTGAAACTACATCGATCGCCATCGGCAGATCGGTATCAATTACGCGAGCATAGAAGCAGGTGTACTCCTTGCTGGTGAAGGCGTTCATTTCGCCGCCAACTGCTTCGATCGTCGCCGAAATTTCTAACGCGGTACGACGTGTAGTGCCTTTAAATAAAAGATGTTCTAGAAAGTGAGAAGCCCCAGCCACGGCCGGGGTTTCATCACGTGAACCAACATTTACCCAGATACCGATCGCGGCGCTGCGTACCGACGGAACTTCTTCCGTGACGATACGCAGACCGCTAGGTAATACTGTGCGACGAACTGACATTTAGAGTCTGTTCTCTACTTACTCAGCGCTCGGTGTTGATCCATCTTCGAGAACTGGAACAAGTGAGAGCTTGCCCTTGGGATCGATTTCACCGATCTCAACCTGAATCTTGTCGCCAACCTTCATAACTTCTTCAAGGTTTTCAATGCGCTTTCCACCATGCATCTTGCGGATCTGAGATACGTGGAGCAAGCCATCTTTACCTGGCATAAGAGAAATGAATGCACCAAATGCAGCAAGCTTTACAACGGTACCGAGGTAACGCTCTCCAACTTCTGGCATTTGTGGGTTAGCGATCGCATTGATCTGTGCACGTGCAGCTTCTGCTGACGGACCATCGACTGCGCCGATGTAGATCGTGCCATCATCTTCGATTGAGATATCAGCGCCAGTTTCATCTTGGATCTGGTTGATGATCTTGCCCTTAGGCCCGATTACCGCACCGATCTGATCTACTGGAATCTTTACAGAGATGATGCGAGGAGCAAATGGGCTCATCTCATCAGGTGTATCGATCGCTTCATTCATGACATCAAGGATCGCAAGACGTGCTTCCTTTGCTTGGTGAAGTGCTCCAGCAAGAACTGATGCGGGAATACCGTCAAGCTTGGTATCTAGTTGAAGGGCTGTAACGAAATCTTTAGTTCCGGCAACCTTGAAGTCCATATCTCCGAATGCATCTTCTGCACCCAAGATATCTGTCAACGCAACGTACTCGACCTTGCCATCGACGGTATCTGAGATAAGACCCATTGCAATACCTGCAACTGGCGCCTTTAGTGGAACACCAGCGTTAAGCATCGCAAGTGTTGATGCGCAAACAGAACCCATTGAAGTTGAACCGTTTGAACCAAGTGCTTCAGAGACCTGACGAATTGCGTAAGGGAACTCTTCGCGAGTTGGAAGAACTGGAACAAGTGCACGCTCTGCAAGCGCTCCGTGTCCAATTTCGCGACGCTTTGGTGTGCCAACACGACCTGTTTCACCAGTTGAATATGGTGGGAAGTTGTAGTTGTGCATGTAGCGCTTGTGGTTTTCTGGGTTCAAAGTATCGAGCTGTTGCTCCATCTTGAGCATGTTAAGAGTTGTGATTCCGAGAATCTGAGTCTCGCCACGTTCGAAGATCGCTGATCCGTGAACGCGAGGAATAACTTCAACTTCTGCTGATAGCGCACGGATATCGCGAAGACCACGACCATCGATACGGATCTTGTCGCGCAATACGCGCTGGCGAACCAACTTCTTGGTGAGTGAGCGGAAAGCTGCAGGAACTTCTTTTTCGCGACCTTCGAAGGCTGCAGAAACTGATTCCTTGGTTGCAGCAGAGATCTCATCGATCTTTGTTTCGCGCTCTTGCTTACCGACGATTGTTAGCGCCTTTGCAAGATCATCCTTGGCAGCCTTTTCAACTGCTGCGAATACATCGTCTTGGTAATCCAAGAAGACAGGGAATTCAGCAGTTGGCTTTGCAGCAACCTTGGCTAACTTCGACTGTGCTTCGCAGAGAATCTTGATAAATGGCTTAGCCGCATCAAGTCCTTGTGCCACTACTTCTTCAGTAGGTGTTGGCTGACCGTTCTTGATTAGCTCGATTGTCTTAGCTGTTGCTTCTGCTTCAACCATCATGATTGCAACATCGCCATCGCTGATGCGACCGGCAACGACCATATCGAATACAGCGTTTTCAACCTGTGAATGGTTAGGGAAAGCAACCCATTGTCCGTCGATCAAAGCAACGCGAACGCCACCGATTGGACCTGAGAATGGAAGACCTGCAAGTTGTGTAGACATTGATGCTGCGTTGATCGCGATCACGTCGTACATGTGGTCTGGATCAAGGGCCATAACTGTTACAACAATCTGTACTTCGTTACGAAGTCCCTTTACGAATGATGGACGCAATGGGCGGTCGATCAAACGGCAAGTAAGAATTGCATCTTCTGATGGACGACCTTCGCGACGGAAGAATGATCCTGGGATGCGACCAACTGCGTACATCTTCTCTTCAACATCTACTGTTAAAGGGAAGAAATCGAATTGATCTTTAGGAGTCTTTGATGCTGTTGTTGCTGAGAAGATCATTGTCTGATCGTCTAAGTAAACAGCTGCGGCTCCTGCTGCTTGGCGCGCTAGGCGACCGGTTTCAAAGCGAATCTCACGCTTTCCAAATTTTCCGTTATCGATAACGGCTACTGATGACTGAACTTCTTGACCCTCCATGGGTCCTCCTTTTGTTTATGTACCCAGTCCAGGTTCATAAGGAGTTCTCAATTAAATATTAAGTAATGAATCGTCGATCGAAGTTCACGCACAGGGATAAACCTTGCGGAAACCACTACCGAGGACCATTAGCTTTAAAGATTAATGAAAAAGCCAAACTCCCCTGGTGGGTAGTTATTTAATTAGCGGCGAATACCGAGCTTTTCGATAATCGCGCGATAACGATTGATATCTGTCTTAGATAAGTACTGAAGGATGCGACGACGCTGACCTACGAGCAACAACAGACCGCGACGGTTGTGGTGATCGTGTGGGTTGGTCTTCAAATGTGTAGTGATATCTTCAATACGACGTGAGAGCAAAGCAACCTGTGCTTCTGGGCTTCCGGTGTCGGTAGCTGATGAGCCGTACTTTGCAACGATTTCTTTCTTTACTTCTGGTGTTAAAGCCATTTAAGGACTCCTCTTAGTTACCGCCACGACGGCGACCGGTTTGATACACGGTCACTCACTTTGATCGTTGGACAGGGGAAAGGTTACCAGCGGGGCTGTGGGTAAAGGAAATCGAGGGTTTTAGCCTTCAGTTAACGCTCGCGCACGGTCGCAATCCAACTTCATCTGCGCCAAAAGCGGCTCGAGGCCATCAAATTTCAAGGTATCGCGCAGACGCCAGCCAAATTCGATTGATGCGTTCTTGTCATAAAGTTCTAAGCCTTCTTGATCAAGTGCATATGCCTCTACTTGGCGACCACGTACGCCTTCAAATGTTGGATTGGTGCCGATTGAAATTGCTGCAGGCCAGAAGTTAATTCCGACCGTTAGCCATCCTGCATATACGCCATCGGCAGGAATAGTTTGGCCATCAATATTTCCAAGATTTGCTGTTGGGTATCCAATTTCGCGACCACGTTTTTCACCGTGCACAACAACGCCATCTAGGCGGTGCGGGCGAGAAAGTAAGGTGCGCGCTTCTTCAACCTTTCCTTCAACAACTAATTTGCGGATGCGCGAAGAAGAAATAACATCACTTTCTTCAGACTTTAACTCTTGGACATCTACGGTGAAGTTAAAGTTCAAACTATCCTTGATTAGCGACTCGATATTGCCTGCTGCTTTATGGCCATAAGTGAAGTTCTTGCCCACGATAACCGTAGAAACGCTCAACTGGCTGACTAGAACATCCTTCACAAAATCTTCCGGAGACATAGCCGCAAATTTCTCGTTGAACTTAAGCACCGCCACTTGATCGGCGTTGTGGATCTTTAACAACTCCACGCGATCGGCCAAGGTGGTCAGCATCGTCGGAGCGCGATCTGGTGCAAATATCTGCATCGGATGTGGATCGAAAGTTAACGCGATTATTGAACGGCCATCGGCGATCTCTTTTGCGCGGTTAAGCAATAACTGGTGGCCTTTATGTACGCCATCGAAGACGCCTATTACGACGACGCTTCCAGAACTCATCTGCCTATTATCTCTGAATTAATTCGCCGCTGCAAAAACTGCGATCGGTTTTGCCTTGCCGGATTCGTTCTTTAAAAGAGCGATAAGGCGGTTATCGGGTGAGAGCGCCGCAAAAATATCTTCGCCAGTATTTGAAGGTAGCGGTCTGCCGAATGAAAGTTCTGCGACTTCATCTAGCGCCAGCTCGCGGACCGAGAATGTGGCACGCGCTACATCTGCTAAATCTAAAGTTTTAAACTCTTGCGCCTTGAGCGCATCAAATGTAATCGCCTGATCAATTGCAAAGCCAGCAACTCGCGTACGGCGCAGCGCTGACAAATGGCCACCAACGGCTAATTCGCTGCCTAGATCGCGTGCGATCGCGCGGATGAAAGTGCCAGCAGAACAAGTGACATCAATATCAATTTCGATTCGTGCACCTGTACGGCGAATATCTAGTACTTCTAAAGATGAAATTGTGATGGTGCGAGCGGCTAGCTCAAATACTTCGCCCGCACGTACTCGGTCATAGGCGCGCTCTCCGGCAACCTTTACCGCTGAAACAGAACTGGGACGTTGTTGAATCTCTCCCACCATTTTGGAAAGGCCCGATCTAATTTCTTCGTCGGTGATCTTTGACGCATCTGCTTCAGATATGACTTCACCTTCTTGGTCGTCGGTGATTGTTGCCGCACCTAAAACAACTGTTCCAATATATGACTTGTCGCCATCGGTGATGTACTGCAATAAACGAGTTCCGTTACCAAAACCAAGTACGAGTACGCCAGTGGCCATCGGATCTAATGTGCCAGCATGGCCAACTTTGCGTGTGCCAAGTGCCTTGCGCGCAACTGCCACAACATCATGGCTAGTCATGGCAGGTGCTTTATCTACAACTAGAAAGCCATCCATTAGTTAGGCGTTAATCTTCAATAACTTTTGGAACCTTGTAGGGATCTGCTCCCCCAGCAAATGTCGCGTTCTTGCGAAGTTGGGCAACCTCAGCATCTAGAACATGGACTTTATCTAAGAGTGAATCAAGTGCTTTCGCAGATTCTGGAAGTCCATCTTCGAAGAATTCGATAGATGGAGTAATGCGCGTCTGAAGATCGCGACCAACAGCGCTGCGGATTACGCCTTTTGCGCTCTCAAGTGCGGCGGCAGTTGCAGCGCGCTGTTCTTCATCACCTAATACGGTGTAGAAGATCGAAGCGTTCTGCAGATCGCCAGTAACGCGCGCATCTGTGACAGTGACGAAGCCGAGACGAGGATCTTTAATCTTCGTCTCAAGCAGCTGCGCCACTACCACTTTGATGCGGTCGGCAACTTTCTGAGTGCGATGTGATTGGCCCATTGTTATGCGCGCTTCTTCTCGCGCATCTCAAAGACCTGAATGGTGTCTCCGATTTGCAGATCCTTCATATTGCCAAGGCCAATACCGCACTCGAAGCCTTCTTTAACTTCGGTGGCATCGTCCTTGAAGCGCTTGAGCGAATCAATGGTGAGGTCATCGGCGATGATTTCAGTACCGCGCATAATGCGTGCCTTGGAATTTCGCTTGATTGAACCATCGCGAACGATAGAACCTGCGATATTGCCGGCCTTTGAAGATTTGAAGATCTCACGGACTTCAGCGTTACCGAGAACGATTTCTTCGTACTCTGGCTTGAGCAAGCCCTTAAGAGATAGTTCGATCTCTTCAATAGCGTTATAGATAACTGAGTAGAAGCGAACTTCTACGCCTTCTTGATCAGCATAGATCGCTGTCTGTGGTTCTGGCTTAACGTTAAAGCCAATAACTACAGCAGTTGATGCTGATGCCAAAGTGATATCTGACTTGGTGATTGCACCTACGCCACGGTGGATGACACGTAGATCAACTTCTGCTCCGACATCGAGTTGCATAAGTGCATCTTCGAGCGCTTCGACAGAACCTGAAACGTCACCCTTAAGGATGAGGTTAAGTGTTGAGACCTTGGACTGTTCCATAAAGTCTTCAAGTGAAACCTTCTTGCGCGCCTTAGCAAGTTGCGCGTTACGTTCTGCAGCTTGACGCTTTTCAGCGATCTGACGAGCAGTACGGTCTTCATCTGCAACTAAGAAGGTATCGCCTGCACTTGGAACGGATGTGAATCCGAGAACCTGTACCGGACGAGATGGTCCGGCGGTATCCACGTTTTGGCCATCTTCATCAAGCATCGCACGAACGCGACCGAATGAACCGCCGGCAACAATTGCATCACCGATCTTGAGCGTTCCGCGTTGCACAAGGACTGTGGCAACTGGTCCGCGACCGCGATCGAGGTGAGCTTCAATGGCAACCCCGCGCGCTGAATCTTCGGCAACTGCGCGAAGATCGATAGCAGCATCTGCTGTTAGAAGAATTGCATCAATGAGTTCGTTAACGCCTACACCTGATTTAGCAGAGACGTTTACGAAGAGAGTTTCTCCGCCGTACTCTTCTGCGATCAAGTTGTACTCGGTCAATTGCTGGCGGACCTTATCTGGATTCGCACCCTCTTTATCAACCTTGTTAACGGCAACAACGATAGGAACATCTGCTGCTTGAGCGTGGTTTAACGCTTCAATTGTCTGCGGCATGATTCCGTCATCTGCTGCCACAACGAGAACTGCGATATCTGTAACTTTTGCACCACGAGCACGCATAGCGGTGAACGCTTCGTGGCCAGGTGTATCGATAAAGGTAATCGCACGGTTTACGCCGTCATGGTCATGGTGAATTTGGTAGGCACCGATGTGCTGAGTGATTCCACCGGCTTCGGTCTTTAGGACCTCAGATTTACGGATGGCATCGAGCAAACTGGTCTTACCGTGATCTACGTGTCCCATAACAGTTACAACAGGTGGGCGTGCAACCAGTAGATCTGCATCAAGGTCGGCAAGTTCTTGCGCAAGATCGATATCGAAATCTTGCAAGAGTTCGCGGTCTTCATCCTCTGGGCTAACAATTTGGATTACATATCCAAGTTGTGCACCAAGAATTTCAAATGTGTCAGCATCAACAGATTGCGTTGCAGTAACCATTTCACCTAAGTGGAATAGCGCAGCAACCAAAGCTGCTGCATCTGCACCGATCTTTTCAGCGAAATCTGCAAGAGTTGAACCGCGACGCATACGGATCTGCGTCTTTCCATCACCGTGCGGAATAACTGCGCCACCCAATTGTGGCGCTTGCATATTGTCGAATTCATCGCGCAGCGCTTTTCTTGATTTTGGTTTGCGCTTGCTGCTCTTACTTGCATTCTTTCCAAATGCACCTGCAGCACCGCCGCGACCTGGACCGCGATTAGGACCGCCACCGGGACGTTGTGGACCACCGGTAGTTGGTGCACCAGTTGAAGGACCGCTTGAACGATATGGACCAGAAGATGCACCTGGTGCACCTGTTCCTGCAGGACGTGACTGATAATTTCCAGGACCGCCAGTACCTGCAGGACGTGGAGTATTTGGACGCGCTGCAAAACCTGGGCGAACAGAACCAGGACGTGGTCCTGACATTCCGGGACGTGCACCGGGTGCACCTGCAGGTCGTTGTGGTGGACGCGGAACCACACCACCCGTTGAGAATGGATTATTTCCGGGACGTGGTGGACGTGGAACTGCAGGTGTTGTTCCACCAGCAGTTGAAAATGGATTGTTACCTGGACGCGGTGTAGTTGGTTTGCTCTCTGGCGCAGGAGTTTCTGCATCTGCAGTCGGTGCAGTCGGTGCAGGTGTTGGTGCGGCTGCTTGCGCAGCGCTTTCAGCGCGCGATGCTTTTAGCGCCTCTAAATCAACGCCGAGTTCGGCGGCAAGTTCTGCGGCAAGTTCAGGGTTAACTTCTGCAGTTTTCTTAGCAGCGGTCTTCTTTGCAGCTGCTTTCTTAACTGGCTTCGCATCGGAAACTGGCTTGGCATCGGGATACATCTCGATGAGCTTGCGCACGACCGGCGCTTCTACAGTTGATGATGCTGAGCGGACGAATTCGCCCATTTCTTGGAGTTTTGCAAGGACAACCTTGCTCTCCATACCGAGTTGTTTTGCCAACTCATGTACGCGGACCTTTGACACATTTCTCCTGTCTTGGCCCGCAATCTTTATTCTAGATATTTATCTAGGGATGCGAGCCTTAGTTGTAAGACCTCATAATCTGAACGAGCTCATTTGAGTTTCATATCTTTCGCATCCATATCTTTAAGTTAATAACTAGTTATCTGACTTTAAACGCTCATCTAAGAACGCTTTAAATTTTGAAACATCCGGCGCCTGCTCCAGCTTGAAGGCTGATTTAAACGCTTTCCGATCTATTGCGATGTAGCCACAAGATAAGTGGAGCCAGGCTCCCCTACCGTGAGATTTTCCACTGCTTGTTGGAGTAATAACTCCGTCAAGACAGTTGACTCGCAATAGCTGCGAAGGCTCTTGAGATTTACGACAAACGATGCAGGTACGTATCGGTTTGATACCTCTTTGCATTGCAGCCATTTCTCTAACCTTCAACAAGGGATAAGGATAGCGAAGAGCGGCTATTTCACCTAAATCCCTGCGTAGCAGGTGCGTTTATTTAGGCCCGATCACCTAGGCACAGTTGGGGTGTCGGGATGGATATCAATGCGCCAACCTGTCAGACGTGCAGCCAACCGCGCATTCTGTCCATCTTTCCCAATTGCAAGTGAGAGTTGGTAATCAGGAACTGTCACCTTTGCAGATCGCGTAGCAAGATCAACAATTTCAACCTTGGTAACTTTCGCTGGAGAAAGTGCATGCGCAACAAATTGTGCAGGATCTTCTGACCAATCGACGATATCAATCTTCTCACCATGCAGCTCTTCCATAACTGCATTTGCGCGTGAACCCATTGGACCAATTAAAGATCCCTTAGGTGAAACACCTGCGCGGTGTGAGCGGACTGCCAACTTTGTGCGATGTCCTGCCTCGCGGGCAACTTCCATAATCTCAACGATGCGATCGTTGATTTCGGGAACTTCGAGTGCAAAGAGTTGCTTAACTAGCGCAGGGTGGCTGCGTGAGAGCATGATCTCTGGCCCCTTCATTCCCTGTTTAACTTCAACTACAAAGCACTTGATGCGATCGCCATGGTTGTAAACCTCACCGGGAACCTGCTCTTGTGGCGGAATTCGCCCTTCGACTTTGCCGAGGTTTACATGGATCATCTTGGGATCGCGACCTTGTTGCACAATTCCAGAGATAACATCGCCAACGGATGCGCTGAACTCGCCAACGATTTCCGCATCATTATTGGCACGCATCTTTAACTTGATGACCTGTCTAACTGTAGAAGTTGCGGTACGCGCAAAACCTTCTGGTTCATCGCGATCTTCTGAGATTCTTTCGCCAAGTTCGTTAAATGTCGGAACCCAGATAACTATCTCGCCAGTTTCGCGATCGATGCTGGCACGGGCTTGGCGTTTTGGCGCATCTGTTTCGTAATAAGCGGTCAAAACCCCCGCTTCAATTTCTGTAATCAAATCTTCCAGCGGCATCTGCTTATGAGTTGCCAGCGCGATTAGCGCATCGACATCGACCTGCCCTTTATTCATCGATAGCCTCGTCATTTAAAGCTTCGTTATTTACATTTGCTGCTTCTTCTTTACGGTTAAATTCAATTTCAACGACTGCGCGCTTTATATCTGCGAAGTTAACGGTGTGAGTTTTGATCCGACCCTTGATATTTTCAACTAGCGTGGCAGTTACTTCGTTAAATTCGGTGAGTCGACCGGTAGTAACGGTTCCATCTTGCAAAGTCACCTTTACCAAACGAGTTAAGTTCTTCGTCCAATGGCGGGGCAGAGTAAGTGGACGATCTACACCAGGTGAAGTTACTTCTAGAGTAAATGGTGTTTCATCCATAAAGGTTGCGGCATCTAGTAGCTCTGAGATCAACCGTGAGACAACAGTGACTTGATCTAGGTTTAGTGGACTTTGGCCATCAACGATGCATGTAACTACACGGTGGCTGCCGGCAGATGTTAATTGGACTTCTTCTAGGAAGAAACCGGCTTCAGTAACAGCGGGTTCGATCAACTGGGTAATTGATTGTGTCAGTGACACTTGTGGCTCCTTTATTAACTTTTTATTAATTTGTTATTTAGTTTTTTACTACGCACCCAGTTTAGCACCGATTAATTATGGGTTAACGCAGCGCGGTAAAGGTATCAAAGGCCACTTTGAAAATTAGCGCTGCAGTTATTCCCATAAAGACTTTTCGAACTAAACCTGAGCCGCCACGTAGGGCTATGCGAACGCCAATTAGCCCGCCACAGACATTTGCGATCGCCAGGGTTAAGCCAATTTTCCAGAGAATTTCACCGTTAACCCCGAAGACCAGAATGGCACCGGCATTAGTAGCGACATTGACGACTTTTGCAATCGCAGAGGCTGATAGAAATGCAAAGCCCATGACTGCGACCAATAAAAGAATTAAGAAGGACCCTGTTCCAGGACCGATGATTCCATCGTAGAAACCAATTACTAGCGCAGCGACAGCCGAAATCTTTAACCTTTTGCTTTCGCTATGTCGCATAGATTCAATCTGACCTAACTGCGGACGTTTCCAGGTATAGATCAGAACCGCGATCAAGAGTGCAACAACTAGCGGCTTCAGAACTTCTGTTGGGATAAGTGAGGCAAGAGATGCCCCACCCATTGATCCCACAAAGGCGGGTATCGCCATAACAACTAATAACTTAGAACTCACCTTTATATTTCGCCGATAGGTAAGGGCAGAGGCGGCTGTTCCAAAGATAGATGGAACTTTATTTGTTCCGAGAACTACAACAGTTTCAGTTTTCGCAAGTCCTATCAACATTGCGGGAAGTTGGATTAACCCTCCCCCACCAGCGATCGCATCAATAAGCCCAGCGCAGAAAGCAGCAAGTGCTAGAAAGGCGAGGGTGTAGAGAGTTAGATCTGCAAACACTTTAGGAAAGAGATGCGATTAGAGTTGTCACGGCAGAGATGGCATCGCCAACTGCAACTTCTGATTTCTCACCTGATTTACGGTTACGGAGTTCGATCTTGCCATCTGCAAGTGATTTACCAAAAACAATGATTACTGGAATACCAATTAGCTCGGCATCTTTGAATTTAACGCCAGCGCTTGGATCACGGCGATCATCGAGCATTACTGTGATGCCAGATGCCTCAAGCTTGGTTGCGATATCTAGCGCGGTATCGAATGGCAGATCTTCTTTGCCAGTAGCAACGATGTGTACCTTCGCCGGCGCTACTTCTAGCGGCCAAACCAGGCCAATCTCGTCATAACTCTGCTCAGCAATTGCCGCGACTGCGCGTGATACGCCGATTCCATAAGAACCCATAGTGACAACTTGTGATTTACCGTTTTGATCAAGCACAGTAAGACCAAGCGCATCAGCGTACTTGCGACCCAATTGGAAGATATGGCCGATCTCAATTGCGCGATCAATAACAACTGCAGTTGAACATTCTGGACATGAATCGCCTTCGCGGATTTCAGCGGCTTCTACGTAGGCATCTGGTGTGAAGTCACGACCATTAACAACGTTACGAGCATGGCGATCTTTCTTATTCGCGCCAGTTACCCAGGAAGTTCCGGGTGCAACGCGAGGATCGGCGTAGACAGTGATGCCAAATTTTCCAGCATCTTGCGGACCGATATATCCCTTAACTAAACCTGGGTGCTTTGCAAAATCAGCTTCTTCAAATACACGAAGTTCTTCTACTCCGGGTAACCCTGCCTGCAAACGCTTTAGATCGACTTCGCGATCACCGGGAACTAAAACTGAGATCGCTTTCTTGTCAGCCATCAATAAAACATTCTTTAGGGTCGATGCGCCAGTAAATCCACCACCGAATTTTGAATTCAGTACATCAACTAGTGAATCAATGGTTGGAGTATTTGGAGTATCGAGTTCCTCAAGCGCTGGAACGCCTGATGCATCTACAGATGCAACCTTGGTGACCATCGCTTCTACGTTTGCTGCAAATCCACACTTTGGGCAGAGGACATAAGTATCTTCACCAGTTGGGCAAGGTGCTAAGAACTCTTCTGATTTAGATCCACCCATCGCGCCAGAGACAGCCTTAACGATGTTGTATTTAAGGTGGAGGCGATCAAAGGTGCTGATGTAAGCGTCGCGATGCTTCTCGTACGAAATTCCCAGGCCCTCATCAGTTAAATCAAAAGAGTAAGAATCCTTCATTACGAACTCGCGACCGCGGATGATTCCGCTGCGTGGACGTGCTTCATCGCGGAACTTATTTTGAATCTGATAAATAGTCAGCGGCAGATCTTTATACGATGAGTATTCGCCTTTAACCATCAAGGTAAACATTTCTTCATGGGTTGGACCTAGTAAATAATCCCCACCTTTGCGATCTTGCAATCTAAAGAGCGATGGACCGTACTCTTCCCAGCGATTGGTGGCCTCGTATGCCTCTTTAGGCAAGAGCGCTGGAAAATGTACCTCTTGAAAACCAGCGTTATCCATTTCCTCGCGGATGATGTTTTCAACGTTGCGCAGAGTGATTACGCCAAGTGGCAACCATGAATAAATTCCAGCAGCGATACGGCGGATGTAACCGGCGCGCACTAAGAGCTTATGGCTTGGAACTTCTGCATCTGCAGGATCATCACGCAGGGTGCGAAGAAAGAGGCTGGACATGCGCAACATGGGCGCAACCTTATCGCGTTATTACTTGACTGTGACGGAAGGTTCGCCTGAACCAACGCCAGCGGCTTCCATTTCCTCGGCCAATCGCATCGCTTCTTCAATAAGAGTTTCAACAATCATCGCCTCTGGAACGGTCTTGATTACTTGACCCTTAACAAAGATCTGTCCTTTTCCGTTTCCGGATGCAACGCCAAGATCTGCCTCACGCGCTTCACCTGGGCCGTTTACAACGCAACCCATAACTGCAACGCGAAGTGGAACGGTCATTCCTTCGAGCCCTGCTTGTACTTTCTCGGCCAATGTATAGACATCTACTTGTGCGCGACCACATGAAGGGCAAGAGACAATCTCGAGTTTACGCTGGCGCAAATTAAGTGATTCGAGAATTGAGATTCCAACTTTTACTTCCTCAACGGGAGGTGCTGACATTGAAACGCGAATCGTGTCCCCGATTCCTTCTGCGAGCAAAATTCCAAATGCGGTTGCAGATTTGATTGTTGCTTGGAAGGCAGGTCCTGCCTCGGTGACGCCAAGGTGTAATGGGTAATCACATTTTGCCGCCAAGATGCGATAGGCATTTACCATTGTTACTGGATCATGATGCTTAACTGAAATTTTTAAATCTGAGAAACCATGTTCTTCAAAGAGTGATGCTTCCCAGAGCGCGGATTCAGCGAGTGCCTCAGGCGTTGCTTTGCCGTACTTTGCGAGTAACCGTGGATCAAGTGAACCAGCGTTTACGCCGATGCGAATTGGAATACCAGCATCACCTGCCGCCTTGGCTACCTCTTTAACCTTGTCATCAAATTGTTTGATATTTCCTGGGTTTACGCGAACTGCGGCGCACCCCGCATCAATTGCAGCAAAGATATATTTTGGTTGAAAGTGAATATCTGCAATTACAGGAATCTGAGATTTCTTAGCGATCTGCGCAAGTGCATCGGCATCATCTTGGCTTGGAACTGCAACGCGAACGATCTGGCATCCAGCAGCCGTTAACTCGGCGATTTGTTGGAGAGTTGCGTTGACATCTGAAGTCAAAGTCGTGCACATCGATTGCACGCTCACCGGCGAATCGCTGCCGACTCCAACTTTTCCAACCATCAACTGCTTCGTCTTGCGACGTGGATGAAGTGGAGCAGGTGGGGCGCTAGGAATTCCGAGATCAACCATGGGGCTATTCTGCACCAAAAATAGGCAATCGGCGATTTAACCGCCGCACTGCTCCTTAGAAGTTGAGTGAAATTGGATTGAAGATATCTGCAATCAAAAGCAGAACTGTGAGCGCAGCCAGGATCACAAAGACCGTTGCAGTAATTGGTGTGAGCACTTGCACATCAATTGCGGCTGGTCGGGGCTTTCGACGAATTTTCGCAAAGAGCGCACGAATTTCATCTGCAATGGCAACCGCCATATGGCCACCATCTAGCGGCAAGATCGGCAAGAGGTTAAAGAGACCGACAAAGATATTTAAGCTAGCGACAATCAAAAGAAATGTTCCGAGACGTTCAGCCAGATCTAACTCACCGCTGGCCGCTGCTTGTCCTGATACACGGGCGACTCCGACGACTCCGACTAAACCATTTTGATCTCGTTCTTCGCCACCAAATGTCTGACCCCAAAGCGCAGGAATCTTGGTAGGAAGTTGTACAAGAGATGTCGCTGACGCTGAAGTAAATCGCCAAGTTAGTTCCGCTGCGCGAGTGACTGATGAAACTGGGCTCATCCGCTTGGTTCCGAATTCATTGATAATGCCAAGTACATAACGTGATGTGCCATCGTCGATATCGGTCATGCGCGGTGCTGCAGAAATATCTTGAATAACGCCGCCTCTTTCAATGGTGAAGGTGAGCGGGCGCCCTTCTGAGTTTCGGATCTTTAAAAGTTGATCTTGCCAATCGGTTGAGCGATCACCGTCAATTGCAATGATCTGATCACCTTTTTGAAAACCAGCTGCTGCAGCAGCGCTATTGGGTGCAACAGAATCAATCACGGGTAGAACTTGGTTTACGCCAACGCCAGCCAAGAGAACAAAGAGCAATAGATAACCAAGCACAAAGTGAAGGAATGAACCTGCACCTAAGACAATTAATTTGCGCCCGGATGATGCGCGATAGAAGGCACGGCCTTCTTCACCTTCTGGCATCTCATCACGTGGCGTCATTCCGTCGATGCGGCAGTAACCACCAGCTGGGATCGCTTTGATTCCGAACTCTGTTTCGCCACGTTGACGCGACCAGAGACGCTTGCCAAATCCAACGAAGAACTCAGAGACGCGCATTCCGTAACGGCGCGCTGTTAGGTAGTGCCCAAATTCGTGCACCATCACAGAGAAGAGCAGAGCAAAGATAAAGGCGAGGATTCCGACGAGTTGCATTAACGGGCTACTTTCTGAAGAAGTTCGGTGGCGATTGCTCGCGCATCCTCTTCGATGGCACTGACATCAGCTAGATCACGCGGGGCACTTGCTGATTTTCCGCCAAGTTTCTGAACAACTTCCTCAACTGTTTCCACGATCGATGTAAAGCCAATTTCTCCTGAGATAAATGAGGCAACACATACTTCGTTTGCCGCGTTGAAAATTGCAGGTAGTCCACCGCCGAGCGCACCACAACGTCGCGCCAAATCAATTGCTGGAAAGCGTTCGTTATCGATCGGTGCAAATGTCCAGATGTGAGATTGCGTCCAATCAATTGGCGCAGTTGCCGCCTTTACGCGATCTGGATAGTTAATCGCGAAAGAGATTGGCCCCTTCATATTTGGAGGCGATGCTTGTGCAATCGTCGAACCATCTACGTACTCGACCATTGAGTGCACAACTGACTGCGGATGAATAACTGCTTCAATCTGTGAGTAAGGAATCGCAAAAAGATAGTGGGCTTCAATTATCTCAAGGCCCTTATTTACAAGCGTTGCAGAGTTAATTGTTACGACCGGACCCATCGACCAAGTTGGGTGGTTAAGTGCTTCTGCGACTGTGATCGTAGATAAATCAGTGCGATCCCGAAATGGGCCACCGCTTGCGGTGAGAACTAACTTGGAAACTTCGGATTTCTTACCACCCATCAGTGATTGCCAGAGAGCCGAATGCTCTGAATCAACCGGCAATAATTGATCAGGCTTTGCCAGAGACATAACCAAATCTCCGCCTGCAACAAGTGATTCTTTATTGGCGAGGGCGACGCGATTTCCCACGCGAAGGGCTGCCAGAGTTGGGCCTAATCCGATTGAGCCAGTTATGCCATTTAAAACAACATCACACGTTATCGCTGCTATTTCAGTCGATGCCAGCGGCCCATCGATAACTGTTGAATTTGGAAGCGCAGCTTTTATCTGATCAGCGTTCTTAGTTACGCCAATTACTGGAACGTTGAATTTCTTTGCTTGGGCGATTAAAAGGTCGGTATTACTGCCCGCTGCAGTTAGAGCAACAATGCGAAATAGCGATGGATTGGCCTCAACTATTTCCAGTGCCTGCACACCAATAGATCCCGTTGAACCAAGGATTATCAAATCTTTCACCGCAGCTACCAATTAACTATCTATCGAGAAGATTTTGCGTTGGTGAATACGGAGTTCCGCTACGGCGTTTTGCAATCCCAGATAGCGCTTCTAGTACAACGCGGTTGGCGAGAATTGCGGTGATATCAGCGCTATCAAATGGCGGGGCTACTTCAACGACATCAATTCCGACAATGGGAAGTTCGAGACAGATGCGGCGCACTGCTTCAAGTAGTTCGCGACTAGTCATTCCACCTGGCTCGGGAGTTCCGGTACCTGGAGCCATACCTGGATCAACCACATCGATATCAACGGAAAGGAATACTCCTTCGCATCCATCGGTAAGGGTTGCAAAGGATTCATCAAGAACTTTATTGAGCCCGCGGTGATGGATTTCTGTCATCTCGTATGAGCGCATACCTTGATCGCGCATCCAATTTAAAGTCTTGTCATCTGGCCAATATCCGCGAAGCCCTAGTTGCAGGAAGCGATCGCCACGAACCTGGCCTGATTCAATTAAGCGGCGCATAGGAGTTCCGTGGCCAACTAGCGCACCAAATTGATCCTCACCTGTGTCGGCATGGGCATCAAAGTGGATCATGGAAATTTTGCCAAGGCCGCGGTGTTTTGCAATACCTGCAACATCTGCTGATGCGATCGAGTGGTCTCCCCCAAGAATTATCGGAATCTTTCCAGCGCGCGAAATCTTTTCAGTTGCCTCTTCTAAAACTTTTAAGGATGAAACTAGATCTCCAGGTGGCATCATCAAATCGCCAGCGTCATAAACCTTTAGCGCCTTTAGCGCATCGATGCGCAGTGCTAGATGTGGACGTTCTGCATCATGTGGCAAGTAATCTCCACCGCGAATTGCCTGAGGGCCAAACTTCGCTCCTGAGCGATGTGAGGTTCCGGAATCAATTGGCGCACCAACGATTATTACATCGGCATCAGCATATGACTTTGGATCATCGAGATCGCACTGTGGGATACCAAGAAATGTAAAACTTGGTCCATACATATTGCCGTGGTTTGCCATTGGTTAAGGATAGTTGCTAACGATTAAGAATCGAACCCAAGGCCGAGTGAATCCAGGAGTCTGAGCCAGAGATTGCGCTTGCCCTGGTGTTTATCTGCCTGATTGATCGACCATTGCGTGAGGCGGATAAAAATGAATCTGAGAGGTTCGGGTGGAAATGGCATCGGCTTCTTGCGAACCATCTTTAATCTGGTTCGCTCATTATCTTTAACGTCTAACAAATCAAGCATTACTTGGGCGCCAAACCGCGTTGAACCAACTCCCAAACCTGTATATCCCAATACATAGACGACGCGTCCACCATAAGCGGCTCCCCAGAAAGGTGAGAAGCGCGAACAAGTATCGATTGCTCCGCCCCAACCATGTGTGAACTTAATTCCCTTTAGCTGCGGGAAAGTTTCTAAGAATGCTTCTGCCAGATGTGCATACGTTTCAGCATCTGTTTCATACTCTTGTCGTACCTTGCCACGGAAGTTATAGATGGCGTCATATCCGCCCCAAAGAATCTCATTATCTTTAGTCATTCGATAGTAATGGAACTGATTACCTGCATCAGATAGGCCTTCGCGCTCTTTCCAGCCAATTAATTCGAGTTGTTCAGCGGTCAAAGGTTCAGTAACTAGTTGGAAGTCATAGACAGGAACTACATATTTATGCGCGCGTTTAATGAGTGACTTGAAAACATTTGTAGCGAGTGCAACCTTTGTGGCATAAACGCTTCCATATGGAGTGTGAACAATCATGCCGTTCTTAGTGCGCTCTAAACGATCTACATGCGAATTTTCAAATATCTTTACACCCAGGCTGATACATGCTCGTTCGAGCCCCCAGACTAAGCGAGCAGGATCTACTAGCGCCGTGCCATCTGGATCCCAGAGCGCTCCTTTGTAGATTGGAGATTTAACTCGGGCTTGTACTTGCTCTTGGCTTAAAAGCTCAACGTTGTCACCGAATGAATTACGGAGTTCGGCTTCTTCTTCTAGCCCCTGCATCTGCCAATCTTCGACAGCAACTCGAAGTTCACCGTTCCATTCAAAATTACATTCGATTCCGTACTTCTTTATTGTCGCCTCAATCGCATCTAAATTCTCGCGACCTAGCTTTTCAATAACCGCCATCTCATCTTTAAATCGACTATATCCATTCATAAATCCATGGGTTAGTGAGTAACTGCAGAAACCACCGTTGCGACCGGAAGCGCCCGCACCTGTTTCGCGCTGTTCGACAACAACAACTTCGCGTTCTGGATTTGCTTCCTTAGCTAAGAGCGCCGTCCAAAGACCGGTGTAACCGGCACCGACTATGCATAAATCTGATCTCACATCGCCGATTAACGTTGGATGCGGCATTGGTTCGAGTGGATCTTCATCCAACCAATAAAGCTCTGGCTGCATCTGGGATAAATGGTTAAGAATCGATGGGTCGATATTCGCCATCACGTTTTCCGGTAAGCCCGGAAATCACCTCTGCAATTACTACTAGTAGTTAAGGCGTACTTTAGCGCGCTTTACGGCGATTTAGGATCTGCCCCGCTATAACGATCGCAAGTGCAAGGAAGAACATGCTTGAGGCAATTACATTTGCTTGCGCCGGAATGCCACGAGCGGCCGCGGTATAAACAAACTTAGGAAAAGTGATTACTGTTCCCGAGTTGAAATTGGTAATAATAAAGTCGTCGAAGGAAAGACTGAAGGCTAGTAACGCAGCGCCTGCAATACCAGGTGCCACTAGTGGAAGAGTTACGCGGCGGAAAGTTTGAAATTCATTGGCATACAAATCCATTGCTGCTTGTTCAAGGCGCGGATCAAGGCTTGCGATACGCGCCTTCACAGTAACTACAACGAAGGAGATACAGAAAACCACGTGCGCAATAACTGTTGGCCAAAATCCTGGGTTGATGTGAAGTACCAGGAAGAGAGAAAGCAACGATGCGCCAAGGACAATTTCAGGAGTCGCCATCGGTAAGAAAATCAAGAGATTTGAAGTTGAGCGACCTCTAAATTTATGGCGGCCTATTGCAAATGCAATCATTGTTCCGAGGATCGTTGAGAAGATAGTTGCCAGTAGGCCGATCTTGATCGAATTTGCTAAGGCGTTACAGACTTCAGGTGCGCCACAAGGGTTCTGCCAATTATCGAGGGTGAAGCCTTTCCAGATTAAGTTGCTCTTTCCGGAATCGTTAAATGAGAATGCAAAGGTGTAGGCAACTGGAATAAAGAGATAGGTAAAGGCTAGGAACATATAAACGCGGATTAAATTACGGCCAAACCAACGCTGGAATCTAAGAATTGGAGAAATAGTTGGCGCTTTCGCTTCAGCGATCTTCTTGCTCATACCAACTCCTCCGTTCCGGCCTTGCGGATATAGAGCGTTACCAAGATCAAGATCGCCGCCATCAATGTAAATGAAAGTGCGGCAGCCGTTGGGTAATCAACAATTTTGAAGTAGCGAGATTCAATAACGTTACCGATCATCTTGGTATTTGGGCTACCCAAGATCGCAGCATTTACATAGTCACCAGCTGCTGGAATAAATGTCAGCAAAGTTCCTGCAACAACACCTGGCATAGATAACGGCAGAGTGACTTTGCGGAAGGTAGTAAAACCATTGGCGTATAGATCACCTGATGCTTCCAAGGTGCGTGGATCAATGCGATCGATCGAGGCATATAACGGCAAAGTCATAAAGGGTAAGAAGTTATAGGTCATACCCATGACCACTGCAAATGCGGTCGAAGTTAAAGTTGTACTGTCGCTGATAACTCCGATTGTTCGCAGAGTCGGAACGACAAAGCCTTCTTCGCCAAGAATCTGCTTCCAGGCCACTGTGCGAAGAATGAAAGATGTAAAGAAAGGCGCAACGACTAGCACCAGGAAGAAGTTTTTATACTTGCCTGATTTAAATGCGATTGCATAAGCCAGCGGATAAGAGATCGCTAGCGCTAGCAGCGTTGCGATAAGTGCGTATACAAATGAGCGGCCGAACTGTTCTTTATTTTCGACAAAGGCATCGATGTAGTTTCCGAAACGGTAGGTCTGCTCGTATTGCCCAGTGTCTCCCCCACTTAATGGTGTCTGGGTGGAAGTCTGTGCCAAGTTTATGATCGGCAAGATGAAGAAGGTAAAGAGGAAGGCAAAACCGGGCAAAAGAAGAAGATAAGGCGTTCTGATCTTTTGCATCGAAGTTGCGACTTACTCTTCGTCTAGATCTTCAGGATTTACTTCAGATCCAGCGGTTACATCTTCATCACCGCGAAGTGCGAAGGTGAAGATTGGCGCCCAAGAAATGTTTACTGCATCGCCCTTATTAAATGGCGCGACTCCATCATCATTTTGCTCAAAGACCATTAGCTCTTGTCCCCAAGGCATTTCAACTTGGTACTGAGTTGAAACACCAATGTAAGAAACATCTTCGATGCGTCCACCAGTGAGTACGTTTCCTGAGACAGGTGTATCTAGCAACGAAATACGGAATTTTTCAGGGCGGATTCCTGCATACATTGAGTTATCAACTGCATGAGAGCGGTTCTTGGGAAGTGAAATCTTCTGACCATATAGATCGGCGATAATTGAGTCGCCATCGTTGCCGGTGATCGTTCCCTTAATAAGATTTGATTGGCCAAGGAAGTTAGCTACAAAAGCAGTCTCTGGATCGTCATAGAGATCTGCAGGAGAACCCATCTGCTCGATCTTTCCTTCATTCATAACTGCGATCGTGTCGGCCATAGTCATGGCTTCTTCTTGATCGTGAGTTACGTGAACGAAAGTTAAACCAACTTCTTTCTGAATCCATTTAAGTTCGATCTGCATTTGGCGACGCAATTTAAGATCGAGTGCGCCAAGTGGTTCATCAAGCAGCAACAGCGCTGGACGGTTAACGATCGCGCGAGCAAGTGCGATGCGTTGTTGTTGTCCGCCAGATAGCTGGGTTGGTTTGCGACCTGCTAGATGCGGAAGTTCAACGAGGTTAAGAACCTTATTAACTTCGGCATCTACATCTGTAATACCGCGACGGCGCAGGCCGAAGGCGATATTTTCAAAGATAGTTAAATGTGGAAAGAGCGCGTAGTTCTGAAAAACGGTATTGATTGGACGCTGATAAGGCTTTGTTGTCGTGATATCTGTT
>Ga0209768_10000507_pt1 | contig 26252 bp, 26 predicted proteins | sample LauGreSBDMM110SD_3_FD_187564 | JGI IMG/M metagenome (GOLD analysis project Ga0209768, IMG submission 187564) | Freshwater lake microbial communities from Lake Michigan, USA - Sp13.BD.MM110.SD (SPAdes) (version 2) | ecosystem: Environmental > Aquatic > Freshwater > Lake | place: Lake Michigan... | reverse complement strand
CATGGAAGACGTCTTCCATGGGTGTTTTTGTAAAAGTCGCAGAAGCGAATAGCTTTAAAAATGCTGCTAATCAAATGGGCATTAGTTATAGCGTTGTAACTCGATCGATTGCGAATTTAGAAAAGCATCTAGGGGTTAAATTATTAGAAAGAACCACGCAAAGTGTGGCATTAACAAATGCTGGCTCAATTTATCTTGATAAATGTAGAAATTTACTAGGCTTGATGGATTCCATAGAATCCGATATCGCGCAAGTTGAGCTTGAAATAGAAGGCGTGATTAAGATAGGTCTTCTGAAATATTATTCATCAAAAGTAATCGCCCCGCTGTTGACAGGTTTTGTAAAAAACCATACACGCATACGATTAGAGATCGTGGATTTTGATAGTTATTCTAAAACCATAGGCATAGAATCTGATCTCGTTGTTTTAACCTCTGACGACAATCGAAGAATACGAGGAGCACAACTCTTAGGCAACCTGCCTATGACACTAGTAGCCTCCCCTGATTACATTACCAAACGTGGGCAACCAAAAGAACTAGAAGAACTCACGACACATGCTTGTTTGAATTTATCTTCCCACCTGAATCGCCCCGCTTGGTATTTTCTTGAAAATAATCACCTAACTGAATATGCCATCAATCCCTACCTTACTTCACATGATTGCGATATATTGTTAGAAGCCGTTTTGGGTGGCTTAGGCATAGCATGCATCCCACAAAATCTGGCACAGCCTTATCTAGATTCCTCGCGCTTAGTCCAAGTACTAACAGAATTTAAATTAAATCCGCTTAGTATCTATATGCTGCATTCTGCACATAAGTCCGTGAATAAAAAAACACAAACTTTGATAGATTATTTAAAACTAAAATTTAATGCCTAATTATTTTAAAATTTATAGCTACCTATTATTAGGTTCGCTACATGGGTATGCAATGGCTGATTCCGTAAAAATAAAATATGCCTGCACGACTGAGAGCACGCTTGATTTAATGACTGAAACACGATCACCAAACTCTGAAATAAAATTTATTGACGTTGAAATCATTGATACTTCTAAAGTATTGATTACTTTAAATAAAAGCCAAAAATTTTCCGGAAAAACCTCTCCCTCCGAACTAGTTGGCGAAGATAATTCCCCATCTGCAGTGATGCAGAAAAAAGAAAAATTTATAATCAATAAAAATACCTTACGCTTTGAACACCATAATGCGTTTGATAATCCTATGGGAAACTTTGCCGTTATCCACACTGGGCAATGTGTAGCAAAGTAATAGATAAACGTAGCGATGTTTTAAGGCTTGCCGCTCAGTCTATTCAATAGACGACAAAATATAAAATCAAGAAGATTGAATTTGCAAAAAAAATGCCGCAATAAATTGCGGCATTCAAAAACCACTCCCAAAAATTGAGAATTAAGACTCATCACTAAAGCAAAGTAATGCTGGCGGAGACCAATTCATTACTAGTTCTTATTTTATAGAGTTAGCATGACTTGTATATAGTAAGAATTCACAAGCTGCATGTTGATATTTACACAATTAAGGCGAGCTTTGTATTAATTGATGTCTTAATGCATACTGATTAAATTCTATGTGTGAATGCAATGCCATTTTCTTTCTTATGGTGGTTTGATAATTAAATACCGTACGCGGACTCATATTTAATTTAGAGCAAATTAAATCCACCGACTCACCGGCTGACAAAAGCAAAAACACTTCATATTCGCGTGGCAGTAAATTGTCATGCGGATTACTATTGTTTTGTAAATCAACTAATGCTGCAGCAACGCCCTCTTCTATCGGTGTGCCACCACGCCAGACATCGTAAATCGCCTGTACGATTAATTCAGGATTCATACTTTTAGTCAGATAACCCGATGCACCGATTTTTAACACCTGATTCGCAGTCGATGCATTCTCATGCATAGTGAAGACTAAAACCTTTTGTTTAGGAAAACGATTCATGATTTTGCGCAGTGTTTCAAACCCACCCTGACCTGGCATGGATAAATCGAGAATCACCACATCCACCTGATTTTGTTTTATTAACTCATAGGCTTCTTCACCAGACGATGCCTCGGCAATCACACGCATCTCAGGATTTAATTCAATAAAGCGCTTATAACCTGCCCGCACCACAGCATGGTCATCTACTAGCATTACCCGAATAATGGAATGTGATTGCAAAAGATAAATCCTTAAATAAAAAATTCGTGTTGTTCTTAATTGAGGATAACGTTATCGCCTTCATAAAATAAACACACTAGGAAAAATTCACTTTGATTTAAAAATTAGATTACCCATACGATTATTAATAAAAAAATAACATCAACCTAGGCGCATTGTTATGTTCATCGCACAAAGTGAATTTTTCCTAGTGACAACTGGATGACCAAGAAATATAACTATCGGCCAAGTATTGATTGCACCCGTATTTTATTTATTAAAAATTTGGAAACAAAATGAGAACTAAAACTAACATCGGACGCACCGCAATATCTATTGCCGTTGCGACCTTATTTGCCAGCCCATTTACACTGGCTCAAGATAACGCTGCAGACTCCGCTAAGCGCTTGCCTTCCGTTGAAGTCGTTGGCACCTCACCGCTACCCGGCATAGGTATAGAAAAAAACAAACTGCCCTACGATGTGCAGACAGTTACTGATGAACAGATTTATAACGGACAAAGTTTGAATCTGTCTGAATACATGTCACGCAATTTATTAGGCGTGAATGTGAATGAAGTTCAAGGCAGCCCCTTCCAAGCTGACATTACTTATCGCGGATTTAGACTTTCAGGCATCTTAGGTTCTTCGCAAGGTCTATCAGTTTATTTAGATGGTGTGCGTGTAAATGAACCATTTGGTGATGTCGTCAACTGGGACATGATTCCAGAAGCTGCTATCTCCAACGTTACCTTAGTGCCAGGTTCTAATCCTGTGTATGGCTTAAACACTTTAGGTGGTGCACTGGCATTCACAACAAAATCAGGTCTTACTGCGCCTGGTACAGAAGTAAAACTGCAAGCAGGTAGCTTTGGACGTAAACGTGCTGATGTATCTTACGGTAGCAAATCTGATGATGGCTCACACCGCTTTATCTCTGCCACCGTGTTTGATGAAACAGGCTGGCGTGATAATTCTGAAGGCAGTCTAGGTAATGTGTTTGCAAAGGTAGGTCGTATGCAAAATGACAGTAACTGGAGTCTGTCTTTAATAGCCGCACGTAGCAACATGTTGGGCAATGGACTACTACCAAGTACAAATTATGGTGATGATGGTGGAGATCCTCAACAGGCTGGTATGTATGAAACCAATCGACGTTGGGTTTACACACATCCAGATCAAACTAAAAATGAGCTAAACATGCTGACTTTAAATGTTCAGCGTATGTTAGCCAATGACACTGAATTAGCAGGGCTTGCTTATGTGCGTCATAGTACTCGTAGATCTAAAAATGGCGACATTGAAGCAGATGATGGTGATGCAGTTATCAATTACAACACCACATGGCAGACTAGCTATGGTGGATCTGTGAATTTGACTAAATTATTAGATAAGCATCAGATCACAACCGGCACAAGCTTTGATGCAAGTAACGTACGATATGGTTCTTCAACTGCTGATTGTAATGATATAGATGCTAGCCGATCACCAATTGATTGTGGAGTTCCTGCTGCTGGTCAAGGTGTACGCGGAAAATCCTATGCACTCGGTTTTTATGCTTCTGATACTTGGAAACTTCAAGAACAAACACATATAACAGCTGCTGCACGATTTAATCATGCTGGTGTGAGTAATACCATTACTGGAAAAGCTAAAGAAGCTTTTACTTATAACAGCCTAAATCCTTCGGCTGGTATAAGTCATCAGTTAAATCCAGCAATGAATCTATTTGCTAATTTAGGTCAAAGCAACCGTGTACCTACTGTTATAGAGCTAGGTTGTGCAGATCCTGCAAATCCTTGTTTATTACCAACTGGCCTACAGGCTGATCCATATCTAAAGCAAGTCATAGCTAGAACCTTAGAAACTGGAGTACGCTGGAAAATTTCCGATAACTCAGGTCTTTCTGTAGCAGCTTATAGATCAGAAAATCGCGACGATATTTTATTTAGGGCTGTCGGCGCCGGAACACCAGAAGGATTCTTTAGTAATTTTTCACGTACACGTCGTCAAGGTTTAGATTTAAGTGCTTATAAAACTATGGGATCTGTAACAGTACAAGCAGGCTACAGCTATCTTGATGCAACCTATCAAGCAAATGGTCTTTTGTTTGGCGGAGAGCGTGACGTAACTGTCAAACCTGGAGATAAGATCGCTGGTTTACCTGAACATACACTGAAACTTAATGCAGATTGGCGTGTAACACCAAAGTTCACATTAGGTGGAACAGCTATCAATACATCAAGTATTACTACACAAGGTAATGAAGATGGGAAAATATTTGTTAACGAAACTGTCGATGCCAAAGTCAATGGTTACACTATCTTCCATCTACATGCCAACTATGCAGCTGAAAAAGGCTTAGATTATTTTGGCCGCATCAATAACGTATTTGATACACGCTATGAAACATATGGCTTGATGGGTATGAGTGCATTTGATGCAAACGGTACGATTATTCCAAGTCTCGGCGCAGGTAGTGACCCAACCGTTAACCGCTTCGTAGCTCCTGGCGCACCACGTTCCTTTATGGTGGGCATGCGTTACCGTTACTAAGTTTTCTAATGTTCGGGGTCTCCCGATTTACTCTTAACCGGTATGCAGTATTAACTGCTTACCGGTTTTTTTATGCTAGTCCGTATTGTCTGGCATATTGATGTAACTCTATCGCTGTAGTCACACCGAGTTTTTGGCGTATAGAAGTTTGATAATTAGAGACGGTTTTCAAACCTAGATGTAAGCGCTGTCCGATCTCATCTACGCTCTGTCCATTTGCAAGCAAACGAAATATTTCAAACTCACGTGGTGCAAGTTGTAAATATGGTGCACTTTCTAATTCACTTTGTTTTATTGCAGCTGCTAAATCTGTATCGATAGGTTGCCCACCTTGCATGATTTGATGAATCGCATCCACAATTAAATCTGGCGACACACTTTTAGTCAGATAACCTTTTGCGCCTGCACGCAAAGCTTGTGCTGCTAGTGCTGGATTTTCATGCATAGTAAAAACCAGTATGCGTTGTTCTGGATAGCGCTGCAGTATGTGACGTATACTTTCTATGCCACCGCGTCCCGGCATGGAAAGATCCATGACGATGACATCAGCTGTGAGTGTCGCCAACAATTCATAAGCCTGTTCACCATGCTCCGCCTCACCTACCACTTCAATTTTTGTATCCAGTTCTAGATAACGTTTATAACCTGCACGCACCACAGCATGATCATCAACCAACAAGACTTTGATGGGTGAGTCAGTCATGCTTAGCCTGTCCTTCTAATAAGGCCAATGGAAAAATCGCTTCGACGATTAATCCATGTGGTTGAGTAGTGATAAATTGCAGCGTGCCTTGATTGGCTAATATTCTTTCACGCATACCCACCAAGCCCAAACCACGAGATGCTTGGTTCTGTGTTTGCGTTTGCGTTTGAGATTCAGTTGTTGATGGCTCTTGTAATCCTACTCCATCATCTGCCACGCGCAAACAGAGTTGATTGTTGTCTGTATCCACACTGACTTGTATGTCAACTTGCTTAGCCTGTGCATGGCGCATGACATTAGTCAGTGCTTCTTGTGCAATTCTATACACCGCAACTGCTAAGCGTTGAGGCACAACTGTAGATTTGAGATTTACACTCAGATTGCAAGTTAGCGCTGCATCACCACGCGACTGACGTTGACGCACTAAATCACGCAAGGCTTGTTCTAAGGCGATGTCATGTTCTTCATCACCTTGCAGGCCATAGGGTCGTAATTGCGCGAGTAGATTTTTTAATTGCGACAATATGCTGCTACTGTTGTCATACATGGCTTGCGCACAGGCTAGCAGTTCAGGTTGATGTGCTGATTGCTTGAGCACATAAGACGCATCAACTTGTAAGGCAGTGAGTAGCTGTCCAAATTCATCATGTAATTCATGCGCAAGTTTGCGGCGCTCTTCTTCTTGCACATCTTGCAGTCTGTTTAATAACTCGCGCTGCTTAGCAATTTGCTCTGTTAAGACTGCAGCCAGATGATTTAGCGCTTGCGCAATTTGATTCAACTCTTGTGTCGATGATGAAGCTAGCTGAAGTTTATAGTCACCCGATTCTATACGCGTGATGCCTGCAAGGATATCGGCTAGCGGTTTAAAGGCGAGTTTCACGCTCACCCAAATCGCTACAATTAATGCGACACCTAACGCAGCGAATAACCCTAGAAATAGTAATGCACTACTAATCGCCTCTGTGCTTTCTGAGTAAGGATTGGGTTCTAACATGATGGTGATGCGCTCACCATTACTCCGTATGATAGGTAGTGATGTAGTAGCAAGTTTGGCATCACGTACTAAAAGATTTTTTATCCAATCAGGGGTGGATGTATCCGTCTCTTTAGGACTTTGCGTGAGTCTCTTACCAGAAGTATCTAATAGTGCAATATGAAAGTGGCGCAGTGTTTCACTTTGATTGAGTGCATCAATTTTTAACACTTGATCAGATAAAGTGACTTCTGTTTGAAAGTCGGCCAATATGCTAAGCAACTCACCTACCTTTTCACTGGCAGCTGCTTCATGATCAATATCATTACGCGCAGAGATGATGGTGACAATGACTGCGATCACCATCATGACTGTGCCTACAGCCAGCAACCTTAAAAGTAGTCTGGTAACGAGTTGCATGGCTCTTTACTGATTGGTACTAGTCATTAATATCGATAGGTGTATTCAATTTCTACAGCTTCACTACGTTTTGCACGGGTCACTGCGTCCCATGCACGTGAGTAACGCAACTCTACTTCATGATGTTTATTGATTTCCCAACCTGGACCAAAACGTAAGAGGTCATAGTCATTTACATTTCCATTACTAAATGCACGGATCAAACGATAACCTGAATACAAAGTCACTGGTCCTATTTCATAAGTGAGTGCAGGCTCTACATAGCCGTAATTGTAGGAACCCTCGGTTTTGAATTTATGTCCAACGAGGGTACGAAAAAATCCACCGAAGTGTTCTGTGAATTGCACATTCTTTTTTACACGCACTGCAAATTTCTGATTATTTGCACGCTCAACATCGCCATCTGCGTATTCCACTTCATGTTCATGTGTAAGCATGAGTTCTGCTTGATTAATCCAACCTTCTTTCCAACGTATACCTGGATAGAGGGTGAGTGCATTTGCGCGACCTCCTTGATTTGCAACTCGCTCATGTTCTATTTCATACACCACTTGTGGTTGACCACCCCATAGTGTGACTTCAGCAAATGCAGTCGCACTAATACTTGCCAATATGGCAGCGAAAATTACTTTTTTCATGATGTCTTACTCAGTTCGTTCAGATGGCAAATTATACGAGTAAGTGCTGAGAAAGTTTGAGTACAGCATTACGAACGTATGCTGCGACGGTTAGGCTTTGACGAGTGCAAAGACTTAAATAATTAGCAAGTAAGAAAATTATTCTGCTGCGATTTGTGAGTAACGCGCGAGTTCTACTCCCGCCAATCTGCATTCTTCTGCAAATTCTGGACTAGCAAGATAGTCGTATTCCAAAGGACGAATCGCATCAATGGGATCATCATGATCTGAAGTTTCACGGCCAGGGTGGCACATGATGACGGTGCCATGTGGTGCAGTATGCAACCAGTGTTTGAATAAGCCAGAAAAATTTCCATACGTACTTAAGGAGTACAAGCCACCAAAATGCGCTGTACTCGTTAAACCCTTGATATGCAGATGCTCAGAAAATCCTCTGCATGCAAATCGCAACACAGCTGCTTTGAATGAGACATCACCATCATCAATTAATTGCTCCGGTGCGCGCACCCAAGGTAGTGCACCACCTTGCGGCCAACGTGCTGCAATTGCATCCGTTAATGCATCACGAATCACAGGAAAAGCATGAAGATGTTGATGTCCATCGATGAAATCTGGTAGTTGTCCGAAATGTTTAGTGAAGAGATCGATTTGATAGCAAATTTTTCGCGTTAATTTTTTGCGACTGAGTAGCTTTAACTGTGACAACAACAACCAATAAGCGAGCGGTTGCTTGGTATCTGATCCTTTAAATTCATGCGTAAGATTAATATGCAAGCCTATGTCAGCTAACTTATGTACTTTACTTAATTGAGCTGCACCTAAAGGCCAGTAAGGTGCTTCTGTCATCACAGAAGTGGCTGTTAAACGGCGTGAGGTGATGAGTTCAATAATGCCTAGACTGATTTGCTCAGACTGCCCAAAATCATCAGCACATAAAACGAGTTTACGAATTGGGATTTTCATGATGCTTCCTGCGCTGCAAATGCCCAATTGCGCGCCAAGAAAAATGTGAGTGCTGCAACCACGACAAGAACAATTGCTAATGCGACGCGATAATCCAAGGTAGTGAAGTGCAAGAGTACAGCGTAGAGTGCTTCGTTGACTAAAAAACTACCGACTGCAACTGCAAAAAATCGTAATCGTGTGTGACTGACACTGGCTGTTGATGTAGTAAATGTAAATGCTCTATGACCTGCATGACTGACTTGAAAAGCAATTAAAAATCCCAACACATTCGCTGCTAAGGGATGTATACCCCAAGGCACAAATAATAAAGACACGGTACCTAGATGCACCAACATCGCTGTTACACCCACGATACCAAACCAAAACAACTGCTTCATTATTTTTTTACTTCCTGCTGTGGATGTTCTGTGCTCTTGGTGATACGACTAATGAAATAAGCGGGGCGCTGTTTTACTTCTGTAAAAATACGTCCTATGTATTCACCTAAGATGCCTATGGACATTAACTGTATCCCACCTAAAAATGCAATTGCCACCACCAGAGTAGGCCAACCACTTTGATCATTCCCAAACAAGATTGTATCGATCACAATGTAGAGTGCATATGCGATCGATGCAACGGAAACACTGCCACCGACTACTGTCCATAAACGTAAAGGCACATTCGAAAAAGCAGTGAGACCTGTTGCGCCTAATTTCAGCAAACTGAAAAAATTAAAACTACTACTGCCATGCAGTCTAGGATCGGTACGCACTTTAATACCAAGTCTGGTAAAGCCCACCCAATTGTACAAACCTTTCATGAAGCGATTCCGCTCGGGCATAGCTTTTAAGGCATCTAACATGCAACGATCTAGGACACGAAAATCTTGTGTGTTCTCAGGGATTTTATTGCGCTCACCAAAATTCAGTAAGGTGTAAAAAACATGCGTGACCGCACGTTTGGTAATGGATTCATCATGTCTATCAGAACGTATTGCAAACACCATGTCGTAACCACGGCGCCATTGCGCAAGGAAAGAAGGAATTAAATCGGGTGGATGTTGAAAGTCACAATCAATCAAGACTGCGACATCACCATTGGCCTGATCTATGCCTGCTGATAAAGCAATTTCTTTACCAAAGTTGCGAGACAGTTGTAAGAGTGTGACCGGCAGTTGATTTATTTCGCTTAATACTTTTTCAACCGTGGTATCACGACTGCCATCATCAATCACGATTAATTCATGGCGCAATCCCTGCTCGGTAAAGAGCTTATGCAAGGTGTGTAGCATGGGGAGTATGTTGCCTTCTTCATTAAAGGCGGGCAGCAAACAACTGACTAAAGGATCTTGTGGTCGTTCGTTTGCACGTGCCTGCAAGATAAAAGCAGGCTCGGTATCGACGATATGAAGGTCAGACTCTACGTGTGGATTTTTATTCATAACAAATTGCTAAACACTGAAAAATAAAATGAAGCGCAATCTGAAGCTTACATCACACTGAAAATAGCAAAGTTGATGCAATTTCAGTGTGTCGCCAGACTTTTAGGCCAGAAAATATAGGCATGATACGCATAAGCGCGGCGCAAGGGGAAACGCCAGCCCGTGCGCTCTACACTAATGTTAATCGGTAGCTCGGTTTGTCCTTGATGCGCTAGCCAGTTTTGCATCTCACTATCACATGCCGTTTGCGCCGCAGTGTCTAGCGGTGTGGGTGGGCAGAGCAGTATTCCTGGACGGTTTTGCCAGTCAGCCAGTGGACTTACGCTGGCAGGGAATTGATCTGGCACTCCCGGCAAAATTCGCAGATGCGCATCACCATAAAACGCCATCAAGGCATTTTCACCCCATGCACCACCCACCCATTGCGCTGCTGTGTTGGGATAACGTGTTTGCCAAACTTGCAGAATTTCCTCTGCCGCTTCACGTCGCGGTAAATAGTAGTTATCGCTACCGCGTTGGGCTTCACGCCAGGCTTGCACAATGCCGAGTACAGGTACCAGCAGCAAAATAATCAGGAATAAATTTAAAAGACTGTCGGTGTGGTGCGTCAGTTTTTCAGCTGACTGTAAATCGTGTTCATCACCACATAGATTTCTTAACCAGAGTAAGGGATAAGCAAAACCAATTGGAATTGCCCATGGTAGTGATAGCTCCACCAAACCAGCAACGCCAAATATCAGCGTGATCAGCCAAGGCAGTACTGCTAACCAGAATAAGCTGTCATGCCAACTACGTGGCATCCAACTTTGCAGTAGTCTTTTTCCTAAACCTTGACTACGTGATCCGGTCTGCGAAAAAATCACACAGCACAACAGCCAAGGCAAGCCCCAGTACAAAACTGGAGCTAAAAAAAATCGCGCAATCTGCGACCAAGCTACTGCCCCCTCACCTTGTTCAGCGACGTAACGTAAGCTAATGAATTCATGTTGCTGCAACCAATACGCATGCGGTGTTAAGCAAAGTAAAAAGACACCTAAAGTTAACCAAGAACGCCAAGAGAATAACCACGCTCGACCGCTAGGCAAGCTCCAACTCACAATAAAAAGGCTTAACAATAAGACGCCGCTGTAATACTTACCCAGCATGGCGAGAGCAGCGAACACACCAAAACCTAGTGACCATAACAATACTGAAGAAGGTTTTGTTTGATGCAGGCTGTGCCACCAAGACAATGCAACCCACGGCCACACAGAAAGTAAAACTGCGTTGGCATTAAATTTTGCAGCTAGCGTGCTGTATGGGAAAGCCAAACACAACAACACTACTGCAGGCAATGCGAGTGCGGATAAACGCATGGCACGCGCTAACAGTGCAACACCTAACAAACCTAAGGCCACATTGAAGTAGGCCATGAGGTGATAGAAAAAATCGATCTGTGGGAATAGCTTGAACCATAGCCCTGTTACCCAAGCAAATAAAGGAGGATGTTTAAAACTGCCCCATTCCAGAACCTGTCCCCAAGCATAATTTTCTAGCATGTCGCCATAGCGATCTAGATTGGTGGTAGCTAGCGCTTGAGTCAGCGTCCACAAAGCAATATGCAAAGCTAAAATTAAAATGATTGCGCGAGGTTGGTCTAGACGATTAAAGTAAAGCGAAAATCGCGCTAAAAATTTAGGCATGTCCTAACCTTCTCTTTGCATGATTAAAAGTCATAACTAAAAGTTTCAAAGTTGTTAGACAAATAAAATTCATAAAAAAAAAGTAAACGAAGTGCAATTTCGGCATGTTTGATGTATCCTTATTGCTTACAAGAAACAAACATCAATTTTACTAATTAAAACAGGAATTAAACGCCGTGACCCAACGCCCTCGCCCCGCTGATATCTATTTGCGTTTCCTTCAACTAGCCGAAGCTGTTCGTGGTTTGCCTTCATTGCCTGCGCTCGAACCTCTGGAAGAAAGAATTTTGGAAATTATTGCTCATGCACGTTTGAAGCAAGAACGTCTATCTGTCAAAGATTTGATGGGTAAACGTGAACTCGGATCACCTGCAATGTTGCATGGCCGTTTAAAATCCATGCGCGAAAAAGGTTGGATCTTATTAGCCGAAACAGAAGACGCACGCCGTAAACAATTAGAACTGTCCAAAGCTGCTTTAACGCATTTCGATAAACTTTCTAAGTGCATATTGAAAGCGGCTAAACAAGCTGCATAAGTTTTAGCTAGCGCTTTATTTAACGCCGCCTTTCTAGGCGGCGTTTCTATTTGCGTAGCGTGAGATAAATTGCTAATCCTATGATTAGAGCAACGCCTAATTCCAGTCCCACTATCCAATACTCCATCCCAACCCTCAGCAAAATTCTTTCTACTTCAATTCACTTATTTGTTCTAACAAATAGACAGTCTGTTTTTTCAAATAACAGAACTACCAAAAATTTAAGCAATATCTAACAGGAACTATTACCAACCATGTGACTCTGAGTCTGCATTAATGCATGCAATTTTTTTATGCGTTTCTATTCTTCGCAGGTAGTTTACCGCAGCTTAAATTTCCTTACAGAACTAATTTAAACCCCTATCTTGCGGTAAATCAATTTAATAATTAAAAGAAACTTGGTGCTAAGTATTATTTCTTACCTAAACAGATTACTCTTTGAACCATAGATTTGAGATAGCAATGTCAGTCTAAGAAAGATTGAATCTTTTTTAATCAGGAACTTGTATGCCTAAATCATTATTCATCGACAAACCAAAATTAACTTCATCGCCACTTTTCGTATCAACCGAAAGAGAAGCGATGGAAAAAAGCGTCACCTCCGCTCTGACACACTATAAGGTGAAAGAGAGACCTACTCCTCCCACTGAACTCATCACTGCTTTGCAATCACAATTGCATACGTTTGAAAACGAACTGGGATTCAACACTGAGTTAGTTAGCAACATTACTCATTGCACGCTTTCAGCAACCTATCTGACTGCATTATTAGAAATCACTAGCGAAGCCTTAAACAATATTCGTCTGCATGCCCATGCAAGTAGCGTTTTAATCTATTTATATTTGCGAGACCATACCCTACGTTTAGAAATCATTGATAACGGCATAGGTATGAAACAAAGCAAAATCCATCAGCTTAGTTCACCTGGCATATCGCGTATGCATGAAATAGCATGTCAACTAGGAGGTGAGTTATTGATTGCCTCTAGTTTAGGTAAAGGTACCTTATTGACCTTGACTACAATAACGGAAAAATAAAATCATATCGTAAATTTGATTCACTTCAGGTAGGGCGCAATGCATTGCGCCGCATGGAATCTCTATTCACACGAACGACTATCGTTATTTATATACCCCATACGGTGCAATACATTGCACCCTACTTCTTCTATTGCGATCGAACGATCACAATTCATAATTCTCTTTTTCACCTGCCAATGCTTGTTCTACCATTTTACGAACCAAGCTAGGTGCCATAATTTCTATAAACGTAAATACATAACTACGCAGATACGCTCCCTGTTTTAAGGCGATGCGCGAGATGTTGGTACCAAATAAATGTCCTACTGGTATGGCGCGCAGGCTCACATCACGTACCGGATCAAATGCTAAACCTGCAATGATGCCCACGCCCATGCCGAGCTCTACATAAGTTTTAATCACATCAGCATCAATCGCTTCCAGTAACACATCCGGTTTTAAGGCACGTCGTGTAAATGCTTGATCGATTCTGTTGCGACCTGCAAAGGCAGCGTCATAAGTAATCAGTGGATATTGAGCGATTTCTTCTAGTGTGATGGACTTAGATTTCAATAGCGGATGTTCAGCTGGCACCACCACCATGTGCTCCCACTGAAAGCAAGGCAAGGTGATGAGTCCATCAATTTCCGCGATAGATTCTGTCGCTATCGCTAAATCTGCTTGTCCATTTAAGACCATTTCCGCAACTTGTTTAGGATTGCCTTGTAAGAGTGAGAGTCGTACTTTCGGAAATTTTTGTGCGAATGCTTGTATGACCGTAGGTAAGGAATAACGCGCTTGGGTGTGGGTGGTGGCAATGGTGAAGCTGCCAGCATCTTGCGCAGCAAATTCTTTGCCTATGCGTTTTAGCCCTTCGAGTTCTTGTAATATGGTTTCTACGGATTTCAAGACTTGCTTACCGGGCTCGGTTAAGCCCCGAATGCGCTTACCGTGACGACTAAAGATATCAATCCCTAGCTCTTCTTCTAGCTCAATAATGGCTTTTGATACCCCAGGTTGCGAGGTATATAGTGCTTTGGCGGCTTCGGTTAAATTGAAATTCTGGCGCACTGCCTCGCGCACAAATCGGAACTGATGCAGGTTCATGGCTTCCCCTTTAGGCAAAATAGAGCAAATAGTTTTCTTTTTGCTATCTATTACGACCTTTTACTCATAAGCTGCTGCTTATATCTGATAAGCATATAAGCAAATAAATTCTATGTTGTTTGGAATAAAGGATTAGTTTATTACCATTCCGGATTCTTCGCGCGAGGCTTTATGACTTTAACTTATGTAGCGTCCGGATTTGCGGTCGGATTACTGGTCGGTCTGACCGGTGTTGGCGGCGGATCATTGATGACGCCTTTATTAACTCTGCTATTTGGGGTCAACCCAGCCGTTGCGGTGGGCACTGATCTGGCGTTCGCTTCCATCACCAAATCCGCAGGAACAGTCGCACACAGAGTAAAAAACAATGTGCACTGGAAGATAGTCAAACATTTATGTATCGGTGCTTTACCTGCTGCTGTGCTTGCCACATTGGCACTAAAGTATTTCGGCACACTAGATAAGAGCATAGGCCAAATCATTCGCTATTCCATCGCCTTCTCAGTCATTCTGACTGTGATTGCAATTGTGTTTCGTGGTCGTATGCAGAACTGGATGAATGCCCATCCAGAAAAACAATTGCATGGTCAAAAGCAGATTGCAGCCACAATTATTGCTGGCGCTGTGATTGGCACCTTAGTCACTATCTCTTCGATTGGAGCAGGTGCAGTCGGCGCAACTATTTTGGTATTGCTCTACCCACGTCTCTCACCCGCTGAAATCGCAGGCACTGATATCGCTTATGCCGTGCCACTCACTGCTTTAGCTGCATTTGGTCATTGGTGGTTAGGTTCAATTAACTGGGAATTGTTGTTCATGCTGTTGGTGGGTTCTATTCCTGGCATCACCATCGGCTCACTCGCTGCACGTTCAGTGCCTGAAAAATTTTTACGCGGCTTACTCGCTACGACGCTGACAGGCGTAGCAGTCAAGCTGATGTTGTGATCACGATAGGATAAGGACCTACTATGTATCGTTACGACCAATATGATCATCAGATTGTTAAAGAGCGCGTTGCGCAATTTCGCGATCAGGTAAAACGTCGCATTGCGGATGAATTGACTGAAGATGAATTCCGTCCGCTGCGTTTGCAAAATGGTTTATACATGCAGCGACATGCTTATATGTTGCGCGTTGCAATACCTTATGGTTTGTTGTCATCGACTCAGATGCGTATGCTCGGTCACATCGCAAGAAAATATGATCGTGGCTATGGCCATTTCACTACCCGTCAAAATATTCAATACAACTGGATAGAGTTAGAAAAATGTCCTGACATACTCGCTGATTTAGCGACTGTGGAAATGCATGCGATTCAAACTTCTGGCAATTGCATACGCAATATCACTTCTGATGAATTCTGCGGTGTGGCTGCGGATGAACTAATCGACCCACGTCCGTTTGCAGAGATACTGCGTCAATGGAGCACTTTCCATCCCGAGTTTGCTTGGCTACCACGCAAATTTAAAATTGCCATCAATGCAGCAACACATGATCGTGCTGCTGTGCAGATCCATGATATTGGTTTAAATGTGATTCGCAATGAAGCAGGCGAGTTAGGTTTTCAAATCCTCGCTGGTGGTGGCATGGGTAGAACGCCTATATTAGGTAGTGTGGTGCGTCAGTTCTTACCTTGGCAGCATTTGCTCACTTATGTTGAAGCGATTATGCGTGTGTATAACGAATATGGTCGTCGCGATAATAAATACAAAGCGCGTATTAAGATTTTAGTGAAGGCTTTAGGCATAGAAGAGTTCACACGTCAGGTTGAACAAGAATGGCTGGACTTGCAAGATGCACCAAGCACCATCACACAAGAAGAACTCGATCGTGTGACTAGCTATTTCGCACCACCTGCTTATGAAAAACTCAGCAATGATGAATCTGCTTTACTCGCTTTACGCACTGAACATAAAGCTTTTTCAAACTGGGTACAGCGTAACGTCAAACCGCATAAAGTTTCTGGTTACGCTATCGTCACGCTCTCTTTGAAAAAAACAGGTACACCACCTGGCGATGCAACTGCAGAGCAAATTGATTTCATTGCAGATTTATCTGGTCGTTATAGCTTTGGTGAACTGCGTGTCACTCATGAACAAAATCTAGTCTTAGCGGATGTCAAGCAAGCTGAATTATTCGCTCTGTGGCAAGAAGCAAAAGAACATGGATTAGCCACACCAAATATTGGTTTGCTAACCGATATTATTTGCTGCCCTGGTGGTGATTTCTGTTCTTTGGCTAACGCAAAATCGATTCCGATTGCAGAAGCGATTACAGAGCGTTTTGATAATATCGATTTCCAACACGACATCGGTGATATAGAACTCAACATTTCAGGCTGTATTAACGCCTGTGGTCATCATCATGTCGGTAGCATTGGTATTCTTGGTGTCGATAAAGATGGTTCAGAGTGGTATCAAGTTTCGATTGGTGGCGCACAAGGCAATCAAAGCTCGATTGGTAAAATCATAGGCCCTTCTTTCTCTGCTAAGCAAATGCCTGAAGTAATAGGCAGACTTCTTGAAGTCTATGTGCGTGATCGTTTTGAAGATGAACTATTTATAGATACGGTACGTCGCTTAGGTATTGATCCTTTCAAGACGCATGTCTATGCCACCCCAATTGAAGGCTCTCATTATCAAGCAGGAGAAGATGCATATGCGTGAGATCATCAAAGATAAAGCCATCGTTAAAGACGACTGGAACCTGCTTAAACTTGCAGAAGGTGAAACGCCTGATTCCGTTAAGGTTGGTGCGGGGAAACATATCGTGCCATTGCAAGTATGGCTCGCACAAAAAACCCAACTGAAATCACGTACTGATATTGGTGTGTGGTTAGCTAGCGATGAACGTGCTGAACAATTGAAAGAAGACATTCCTCACTTGCCTCTGATTGCTATCGACTTTCCAGTTTTTTCTGATGGTCGTGGTTATTCAATCGCTATGCAATTACGCTCTCGCTTGCATTACACAGGTGAATTACGTGCTGTTGGTGATGTGCTGCGTGATCAATTATTTTATTTACAACGTGTGGGCTTTAATGCCTTTGCTACCCGTGAAGATCGCAGCATACAAGATGCATTGAAAGGTTTGACTGATTTTTCCGATGTCTATCAAACATCGTGGGATCAAAAAACACCGCTGTTCCGTCGTGTTACGCGCCCTACAGCATAGGAACCACGATGAGTAATAACGTAGCTTTTGAGAGCTTGCTATCTTCTACCAAAGCGACTCTACATCGTATTGCACAGGAATTCACGCCTGCAGTATTTGCTTCGAGTTTAGCTGCGGAAGATATGGTGCTAACTGATTTGATTTTGCGTGAGAAACTCAACATCACCATATTTTCATTAGAAACAGGTCGTCTGCATGCTGAGACTTTGGGTGTATTGGATAAAATTCAACAGCGCTATGATTACACCGTCACGCTTTACAAACCCGAACAAAGCGTAGTTGATGAATATGTAAAAGCAAACGGACTCGATGCGTTTTATAACAGTGTAGAGATGCGTAAAGAATGCTGCCGCATTCGTAAAGTGGAGCCATTGAATCGCGCTTTAGCAGGTAACAAAGCTTGGATTACAGGACAACGCAAAGCGCAATCCACTACGCGCACTGCACTGGAAATTCAAGAAGATGATGCAGCGCACAGCATGACGAAATTTAATCCACTGGCTGATTGGTCTGAGGACGATGTCTGGCATTACGTACGTCAGAATGACGTACCTTATAATCCTCTCCACGATCATGGTTACCCTTCTATAGGTTGTCAGCCATGCACTCGCGCTATCGAGCCTGGTGAAGATATACGCGCTGGCAGATGGTGGTGGGAAAATCCAGAATCAAAAGAATGCGGACTGCATGTGATCGATGGCAAACTTGTGCGTGTTAAATCAGCTTAAGTTTTTTACGCATTGACCCCTTAAGATTATTTTCAAATAAAAAATATTATGAATAAAGCCGTAGAAAATCATTTTGCTGAAGCAGCAAGTAACCGTCATTTAGATTGGTTAGAGTCTGAGTCCATACATATCATGCGTGAGGTTGCCGCTGAATGTAGTAATCCTGCTTTACTGTTTTCAGGTGGTAAAGATTCTGTGGTCTTGTTAAGAATCTCAGAGAAAGCATTCAGACCAGGTAAATTTCCTTTTCCTTTAGTGCATATCGATACTGGCCATAACTTTGAAGAAGTGATCACTTTCCGTGATAAACGAGTGGCTGAGTTAGGTGAACGTTTGATTGTGGGCTCAGTAGAAGACTCCATACAGCGTGGCACGGTGCGTTTACGCAATCCACAAACCGATTCACGTAATGCTGCACAAGCTGTCACACTCTTAGAAACCATTGCTGCACATCAGTTTGATGCTTGCATAGGTGGCGCACGTAGAGATGAAGAAAAAGCTCGTGCGAAAGAACGTATTTTTTCCTTTCGTGATGAATTTGGTCAGTGGAATCCTAAAGCACAACGTCCTGAACTCTGGGATTTATACAACACGCGTGTGCATAAAGGAGAAAACATGCGTGTGTTCCCGATTTCAAATTGGACTGAACTCGATGTGTGGCAATACATCGCGCGTGAAAAACTCGAACTTCCTCCGATTTATTTCGCGCATCAACGCCAAGTTATTCCGCGTAATGGATTGTTAGTCCCACTCACACCACTCACACCTGCTAAAGATGGCGAAACAGTTGAGACACGCACCGTACGTTTTCGTACTGTGGGTGATATTTCTTGCACCTGCCCTGTGGCTTCAGATGCAGCGGATGTCAGTGCCATCATTGCTGAGACAGCAGTGACACAAATTACGGAACGCGGCGCAACCCGCATGGACGATCAAACCTCAGAAGCCTCGATGGAAAAACGTAAGAAAGAAGGCTATTTCTGATGAACGCTGTATTGGATAACAACATGACTGAAGCACATACAAAACTCGAGCGTGGACTGCTGCGCTTCATCACAGCAGGATCAGTGGATGATGGCAAGAGCACCTTAATTGGCCGTCTGCTATTTGATAGCAAAGGTATTTTTGCTGACCAATTAGATGCCATCTCACGCGCACGTCATAAACGCACAGTGGGCGATACGGTAGATTTATCGCTACTCACTGATGGCTTAGAAGCTGAACGCGAACAAGGCATTACGATTGATGTGGCTTACCGTTATTTTGCAACTCCTAAACGTAAATTCATTATTGCTGATACACCAGGTCATGAGCAATACACCCGCAATATGGTGACTGGTGCTTCGACTGCAGATGCTGTGATTATTTTGGTGGATGTATCCAAAGTAAAGCTGGGGGATGATGGCAGCGTCGATTTATTGATTCAAACTAAACGTCATTCCACCATTGCGCATCTACTGCAAATTGAACATGTGATCGTCGCAGTGAACAAAATGGATTTGATCAATTATGATCAAAAAATTTATGATCGCATCATCGGCGCTTATCAGCAATTCGCAAAACAATTAGGTCTTAAAGCGATACACGCGATTCCTTTATCTGCACTCGCTGGTGACAATGTCGTCACACCTAGTGACAAAATGCCTTGGTATCAAGGCCCTACTCTGATTGATTTATTAGAGTCGATTTCTGTTTATGATGAAGAGCATAATTCTGCGCTACGTTTTCCAGTGCAATTAGTCGCGCGTCATAATGGGCATGAAGCGAATGATTTTCGTGGCTACATGGGACGTATTGAAGCTGGCACAGTCAGCAAAGGCGATAAGCTGTTAGTACAACCTGGTGGTCAGACAGCAACAGTTAAAGAGATATTGACTTTGGATGGTTCACTAACAAAAGCATCAGCTGGACAATCCGTCACTATTTTATTAGAAGAGTATTTGGATATTTCACGTGGCGATATGCTGTCATCAATAGATAAGCCTGCTACTCTCTTAAAAACAGTGAATGCTGACGTTTGCTGGCTATCCGAAGAGCCTCTCGACTTACGCCGTAAATACTGGCTAAAACATACAACCAGACAAGTCGCTGCACGCGTTACCAGCATAGACTCACTGTTAGACATCAACACACAAGAACGTCATGCAGGTAGCGAACTCAAACTCAATGGCATTGCACGCATTACCTTGAATGTGCAACAGCCTTTGACTGCAGATGCTTATGATGATGAACGTGCAACTGGTTCTTTCATCTTAATTGATGAAGTCTCGCATCAAACCGTAGCTGCAGGCATGATACGACTAGGTTAATTTTTTAACCTAGTTATTTCAATCATCTCTGTCATGTCTGACGACTCAGGGAAGCCACCTAAACTACAAGCTGGAAAAGTTTGGCTCATAGGTGCTGGGCCTGGTGCTGCTGATCTCATCACCGTGCGAGGTGCAAACATACTTCGTCAGGCTGAAGTCGTACTATACGATGCATTAGTCACACCAGACATACTGGCACTCTGCCCTCAAGCCATACTCATTTCAGTCGGCAAACGCAGTGGGCAACGTTCTACTGCGCAAACTATCATTAATCAAAAGCTGGTTGAATCTGCATATCAATATGCACGCATTGTCCGTCTCAAAGGCGGTGATCCCATGCTGTTTGGACGCGCTGACGAAGAGCTCACTGCTTTAGAAAATGCAGGTATAGAGTATGAAATCATCCCAGGCGTAACCACAGCCTTTGCTGCTGCAGCCGCTATCAAGCAACCGTTAACCAAACGTGGAGTGGCACGCAATGTCGCCTTCTTTACCTCCACCACAGGCAAAGATGAAACTGAAGAAGTTGCACTACCTAGTTGTGACACCATGGTGCAATACATGGGCGGGCAAGCTGCGATGGATACAGCACACCGCTTACTGGAAAATGGCAATCCTGCAGACACACCTGTGATTGCCATTGAAAATGTCAGCCGCAACAATCAACGCGTGATGCGATTGACACTAGCTGAGATGGCACTCGGCCTTCCACCATGTGAAGGCCCAGTGCTAGTGATGATAGGTGAGGCCTTGAGAAAAAGATCAGGATGCTGAAATAAAAATAGAAACCTTTCCTTACACGCGTTACGGCACAATTAAAGCAAAAGTAGCGCACATCTCTCAAGATGCCATCAACGATGAAAAACGTGGCCTTACTTATTTGGTTCATATACAACCGGAGCGAAATAAGATTCAAGTAGATGAAAAGTCTGTAGCTCTATCCCCAGGGATGGTAGTTTCTGTTGAAATTAAAACTGGCAGTCGCAGAGTAATAGAATATTTTTTAAACCCACTCATGCAATATGCAAATGAAAGTCTAAGAGAGCGTTAACTCAATCAAATTTTATTGGATTTAAAACTACCATATACCCATAGGCCATCTTTTTTAGGTCTTTTATCCGCATAGGTTTCAACACCTTGGCCGTGTTTTTCACCATTCACGAATTCACCTTTGTATTTATCGCCATTACCATATAAATAAACACCTTCACCATGAGGGCGACCATTTTCGATTTGGCCTTTATATTTATTACCACTTGTAAAAATCATTACACCTACACCGACTAGCTGGTCTTGCTCGAAGTCACCACTATACACATCGCCATTAGCGAAGGTGAATGTGCCTTTACCATGCTGTCTATTTTGTTCATAACGACCGGAGTATCTATCACCATTCGCGTAATAGTACGTTCCATTTCCATGGTACTCGCCATCGATGAACTTACCTTCATAGCGATCACCATTGGCGAAGGTTAAAACACCATGTCCGTGATAGGAATTATCTCTAAATTCTCCAACATATTTATCGCCATTGAAAAATTCTAAAGTACCAACCCCAAAAAATTGACCGTCTTGTATTTCGCCTGTATAGCGATCACTGTTTGGAAGTCTAAGGGATACCATAATTAATCTTTAATCTTTAATCTTCAATAGAAATCTTCTTTTTTAATTCTTTTTTGTGATGCCGGATGAGCGAGTAATTGTTTTTCAGATCTTATTGGTCGTCGTACTAACTCTCCTAAGCAGTTAGGACACTTACCTAACAGTTTATTTTCAACGCAATTTTCACAAAATGTACATTCAAATGAACAGATAAAAGCATCCTTTGAACTTGGGGAAAGATCCACGTCACAGCATTCACAATTTGGTCTAATTTGCAGCATATAACTCTATATAGAATAAATGAATCAAATCTTAAAAATTACAATTTAATTTGTACACTCAATATTGTTCTCTTAATCATTACTTCAAATTTTTATCTAAGCCAGAAAAAAATCGCTCATATAAAAAAATACTTCTTAATTGAACCCAATATAAATTTATCGAGCTACTGAAATTCTTAAATGCTTAATGACTCTCTAGTAGAAATTTTCTAGCATATTTAACCATTCAAATTAAGCACGCTGACTACGGGCTAACTTTCAAAAGGTGCAATTGAGAGACTGCCAAATAATAAATATTTGGACATCAAAACATACGAAAAGTTAATAAATAGATACTGAAAAATCTAAAGCTTTTTAATTACAATCTGATACAGACGATTGTATGCGAAAGTATAGTTTATTTAGCCGGTATTTTATCTTTTTGATATCCAAATGAACCGTTCGAATAAATTTATTATTTTATTAATAATAAATTTAACTCTCTCATTATTGGGAATGATGTGCACTAGTGCGCAGGCTGCACCCTGCTCGGCAACAACCTCGCCTTATGCATTGGATTGTGATTTTTCTGGCATCACTTTTACTAAAGTGCATTAGTAGTTAATTCTGGAGTTAATTTAACGGGCTCAAATAACGCTCTAAAAATTAAAAATAATTTTAGTAATCAAGGAATTATTATCAACAGTAATACCCTCGCTATTAATGCTGATACAGCAACAATAACTAACTTTAACAATAGCGGAACAATTACTGGATCAACTTATGGGGTTTCTAATACAAACACAACTAATATTACAAATTTTACCAATACTGGATTAATTAATGGTGGCATCAATAATGACAGGACCAACAACGAGGGTTTCCGCTTTAATTTTAGTTTTATGGGTGCGGTAGCTGCAGCTAATTTGGCAGATCAATTTGATACTACTAAAAGTCAAATAACTTTTTTAAATAATTCACAAGGTGGGTCTACCCCCTTGAACTTCACTGGACTACTTCCTATAAATTACAACGTCATTATCAATAGCCCAACTAATTACGGCAAATTAGTTGTCATCAACAGCTTAACTAACGTACCAAGCATAGGGCTAACAGTCTTCGGTATTCATTCGAGTTCTACTGTTACAAATGGAACTTATACTTCTGTATTAACTGGATTAAAAGCTCCAGGTAATGACAAAACATTTTCGCCTGTACTTTCATCAACTTCCGGAACCTTTGGCGTTGGTAATTGGACTTTATCATTAGCCAATGCAGTCACTAATACATGGGACTTAATACTTACTAACTTCCCCGTTATTATCCTAGGCCCTTCTGCTGCTGATACTCAACAATCTTTAGTGAATGTCGCAGGCGGACTAAAAAATACAGTGACTCAACAGAATACCGTTGTGAGTAATAGTTTCAATTATGACTGCGCTGTATTTGATAAGAAAAATACTTGTGTATCCGTCTCTACAAGAAACACATCATCCACTGCTGATAGTAATTTGAATGATACTAGTGGTGTGATAGTAGGAGCATACCGACCGCATCCTAAGTTACGCGTTGGTCTTTATGTTGATCAAAATTCTCAGTCTAATCCGCGAGGCAATGCAATTACGATATCCAACAATAAACCACTGGTTGGTTTTTTTGCTGTTTGGAACTAGAATGCAGATGACTCAGGAATTCAAATTAAATTATCTGCAGCTAACGGACAAAAAGACACAAGAATTACTCGTCCCACTATAGGTACATCTGAAACAGGTTCAGGTTTTACGCAACTCACTTCCCAAGGCATACAGATCACGGCTAAATATGGTTTCGTTGTGAAGAAGAAGGGTTTGATTCGACCTTATCTCGGTATGCGCTTTACTGAAAATAATGTGGGTAAATATACAGAAGCAAGTTCTAGCTCTGTCACTGCACCGCTTAGCTATTCAGGTATTTACACCAATGCTACAACTGCATTAGCAGGCGTAGAGTTTTTATATAAATTTAATCCGAAATTTACTTTATTTGCGAGTGCAAATCTTGAGAGTGATACGAACGTAACCAATGGCGTTATTTCAGCAACTGGCGTGAGTGGATTAACTTCAATCAATCTCAACTCTAATCCAGTTAAGACTAGAAGATCAGCTATTGCAGGTGCCTATTACGATGTCGCTGAAAATCAGCGCATAGGTTTATTAGGAATTTATAGACAAGAGCCTAGTCAATCAGAGTCATCCACGACTGCAGTAGCAACTTACCATATCGGTATGTAAATCTGACCTACCCAAAAGGAATCGAGCCTACAAGCTAATCCCACAAAATTACTCTTATTAATTTTACGAATCAAAACTCAATCCAACTTCTCTCTGATGCCTAATTGTAAGTATTAATATTGTATTTTTACTCTGCTCATAGCTATACAGAGCAACATAACCAGACTTTCCTCTTGAAATAACTAGCTCACGCAATACATCGTCGATTAATCTACCAATAAGAGGATGCCGTTGAAGCAGCATGATTGCTTCTTCAATCAATTCAATCGTTACTAATGCAGCAGATGGATTTAACTCAAATAAAAAATCTGTCAGCCTAAACAAATCATCGACTGCTTGCTGCGCATAGACAATCTTTACCAAGATTTTATCTTAAGGGAGTTTTTTTTGATGCCATTAATTCGATCACGCATATGCTGATGAACATCTTTTGCATCATAAGCCTTACCAGTTTTTATGGCCTGCTTCCTCGCTGCATTACCTTGAGCTAAGAATGCACTGCGAAGTTCCGCATTATGCGTTGCATGCTTAATCGCTTCGACCATAAAAGCATGAGGACTCATCCCCAAAGCCGTTGCAGCATTGGTCGCTTGTTCTTTGAGTTCATCTGATAATTTGAGAGATGTTGTTGCCATACTGTCCTCGACTGCAGTCATATAGGGTGTTACTTAGGTAGTACCCAATTTAACCTACAGAAGAAAAGACGTCAATAACAGACTAGCAAGGAACCCATGTGTTCGTTAAGAGCCATTGAAAACTGGCCTGCCCAACAGGAGTCGAACCTGTGACCTACGGCTTAGAAGGCCGTTGCTCTATCCATCTGAGCTATGGGCAGTACGTGAAGAGAATGAAACGAAGATGTCTTGCTAAATGAAAAACGGGCTGTCAATGACAGCCCGCTCTTTTTTCTGGTCGGAGTACAAGGATTCGAACCTTGGACCCCCTGGTCCCAAACCAGGTGCGCTACCGGGCTGCGCCACACTCCGAAAGATGAAATTATACTCTAAACATCACACTCGTCATGCATTTTGTTGCGCTGCGACTTAAAGCTAAACCTGTGCAGCGATGTCTTCGGCCAAACTCCGCGCTAATTCCGCATCGCGGGCTTCAACCATGACGCGAATCAAAGACTCGGTACCAGAGGCACGTATCAAAACCCGTCCATCATTAGCCAATTTTTTATCCGCTTGTTCTTTTGCTTGCATGAGCTTGGTATTTTTTTGCCAATCGAAACCCGCTTGCACTTTTACATTAATCAAAGTCTGCGGCCACAGGCTCATATCTGCCGTACTTTCTGCTAGCGTTTGTTGACTACGCTGTAAGGCTGACAACACCTGTAAGGCTGAAACTATGCCATCGCCTGTGGTGTGCTTATCAAGAAAGAGCAAATGCCCTGAACCTTCTCCGCCTATGTGCCAGCCACGCTCTTGCAATACTTCCAACACATAGCGATCGCCTACTTTAGCGCGCGCAAATCCGACTCCCATTTTTTTAAATGCAGTTTCAACGGCCATATTTGTCATCAACGTGCCAACTGCACCTTCTAGACCACCATTTGTATGTCTATCTTTCACCATCACATACAGCAATTCATCGCCGTTATAAATACGACCGCTCGCATCCACCATGAGTAAACGATCAGCATCGCCATCTAATGCAATACCAATATCTGCAGCATGCTCTTTGACTGCAGCAGACAAGGCAGCAGGTTCAG
>Ga0209768_10000498_pt1 | contig 26449 bp, 24 predicted proteins | sample LauGreSBDMM110SD_3_FD_187564 | JGI IMG/M metagenome (GOLD analysis project Ga0209768, IMG submission 187564) | Freshwater lake microbial communities from Lake Michigan, USA - Sp13.BD.MM110.SD (SPAdes) (version 2) | ecosystem: Environmental > Aquatic > Freshwater > Lake | place: Lake Michigan... | reverse complement strand
TCAGCAACAGATTCATCAAATTTTTAAAGATAAATTTCTCGCCGCCATACACGTCCGGCGTGGTGATTATTTACGCGAGTCGGATGATATATTTTTTACCTTAGATCTCGATCAGGTAGTCGCACAACTTAAAGCTTTTATAGCGCGTGATCATATCCAAGATCCTGTCATTTATGTGGCGACCGATGATCCAGATTTTTGTCAGCAGTATTTTACTGACAAGGGCTTGAATATTAATATGAGCCGCAATTTTGTTGATGCGGAAACGCGTAATGATGTCAGCGACTTAATGCTAGATATTGCTGTGCTAGCTAGCGCTCAGTTACTTGTCGCTTCGAATAGTTCTTTATCCCTGCTTGCTGCGTTAATGAATCAACGCGCTCGACTGTTTTGGCGCCAAAATAAAGAAGCACAACTGGTCTCTTTTGATCCATGGAATACACCTATTCTTTACGGCTTTTCAAATAACTAATTTTTATTGTTGGAGTGTCAGATGCTGATAGATTATAAAAACTGCGTAGAATTAATTCGTGCTTGTCATGACATGACACCCAAAAAAATCTTGCATATTGGTGCGCATACTGGTGAAGAAGCTGGCCCTTATCAAGCGAATGGCGCAGAACAAGTCATCTGGTTTGAAGCCAATGAATCATTGATTCCAGCTTTACAAGCACATTTACAAACAGTGCCTTTGAATCAGCAAATCATTCCTGCTGCATTATGGGATAGCGATACAAAATTAAAATTTAAGATTACTAATAATCCCCAGAGCTCTTCTTTTTTTGATTTGGAAGATCATGCAAAATTTTATCCGCAAATCACGGTTTCTGAGGAACGTGAAATTCAGGCTTATCGCTTAGAGTCGCTTCTTGATGCCACTCCTAGACAGGTGATGTTTTCTGATTTTGAATTCATCAATATTGATACACAGGGTGCGGAGTTAGCAATCCTTAAAGGTATGGGTAAATATTTGCATCAACCTTCAGTGAAAGCGATTTATTTAGAAATCAATCGCCAAGAACTCTATAAAGAAATTCCTTTGGTTGCAGAGATTGATGCCTTCTTGCAGCTGCATCATTTTTATCGTATTAAATCTAAGTGGACCACCGAAGGCTGGGGTGATGCTATTTATATACGCTCCAATGAATCATAAGAATTGAACATAAAAAAACTGCAGCCTAGGCTGCAGTTTTTATTTGAAAGCCAAACAAGCGTCTTATTTCAAACGCAATGGATCTTCCGATACGAGTGCAACTGTACCTGCAATAATACGTCCACCTAAGACATTAATATCCCAAGGTTTTTTACGTACGATACAAATGGAATTCACAAACTCTACTGAATGAACAGCAGCTAAATCTGCATCAGAAATCTGCACACCCCACTTGCTCGTTATTTTATTCACGAGTGCCTGACGGTCAGATTGACGACTCCAGTGTTCGTAATTGATGATATCTGCTAACAGCTTTAAGAATTCCATAGACGAATATTCATACTTCAATCCACCTTCATAGCCGGAGAAGTAACTGCAATGCAGATCTTCGATGACGTAGATACCATCATTTTCCAATTTTGAAAAATATTTACAGAATGATCTGACGATGTCAGAAGAATTATGCGAGCCATCATCAATAATCATATTAAATGATGGACTTTTTTGCAAAATTCGCTGTTCTGTTTCAGGCTGATTTGCATCACCAACGATAACTGAAATCGCGGGCGATTCATAAGTCAGTCCATTACATAAGGGATTGATATCGCAACCCACTAATGTTTCTATCTTATCGAAGTATTTACTCCAGATTTCTAGCGAACCGCCATTTTGTATGCCGATTTCCAGCATACGCATAGGCTTAGAACGAAACTCGCTAAATACACGATCATAGGTAAGCAAATAAATTTGCCACTTATCTGAAACCTTACCTAAATGTGATTGATAGAGTTGGAATAATGAAGGCTTAGTACCATCTGCATTATCTTCTTCAGTCATGCAGCTCACCATGTATTCAAACAAGGGCTTATCACAACCTATACGTAAAGCAGTATCTAAAATTTCTCTTCTGTTGGCATATTGTTTACCAGCGAAGAAGCATTTACGTTTAACGAAAGGATAACCTCTACGCAGTAAATCTGCTGCTTCAAACAAGGTAGGATCACCTTTGGTTTTTGCAGGGAAGATAATCGAAATCGATAATCCTGCGCTTTGCACTATAGAGCCGAAAGGTATTTCATAGGAAAACACAACTTCTGCGACATTATTTTTATTTTCGATTTTCTCGAAAAATGATTTCACTACAGGTGTGTTTATTGCCTTAGCAGTTAATGCAAGAAAATAAGATTGTAAATGATGACCATGATCATGGTTATCAGTCATGGCAACCAAATCAATCTCTGAATCTAATATCATGCCTATCAGTTGATTGAAAGCTGTAGGATTGGTTGGTCCTATCAAACTATCATTAACTAAAAAAACTCTGCCCTTAGGGCCGTTATCAACGGTGAGGTTTTCTAATAGATATTCAGACCAAGCACCAAAGTCATAGCCCATGTTGGGTCTAATCCATACATCATCTGCATATTGCATAAGATGTTCATAGATTTTTGGATCTGGATTCGGATCATCCGATTGCAAGACTAAAGCAACATGACAGTCTTTATCACGCCAAGCTTTAAGATAAGCATCAGTATGAGCACGAATCTCATTATTGATAATGACCGCAACGAATATGACGGTATTTTGTGAAGTTCTTGCAGTCTCTTTTGGACGCAACGTGCTAAATTTTTCCATTTTCATATTGATTCACTAATTTTAATTTAAAAATCGAGCACAGAATGACTAAACAATACTGATATGCCCGCCCAAACTCAAGCTTGTTGTAATAAACCAGGAGAAGGAATTCTCGCCTTCCAAAATTCTGAAGAATAATCACAATAACGATGTACACCCATAGGGAGTTTTTCACCATTAATTGTATAAAACCGCTCAGGTGATACTTCCAAAGCAAATAAGGATGCAGTGATTTGATTGGGAATAACAAAATCTGCCGACAATGCTCCCATGAATGCAAAAAATAAATCTTCATTCGATCCTGAGCGTATAAACCAATCTGCTATTTCTCTATGCTCAGCAATCAGTGCCATACATTTCTTACGACGACGTAAACTCAACCCACCATTCCCTACATAAACTGTGATTGGCGTACCTACTCCACCTAAATCAAATTTTCCAAATTTTATATTCAGCGACAATCCATTTGGCCAAGGTGCGCCTACATAATCAAATGGGCTATTTATCCAATACGGTAAATCATCATGGAATAAATATACATCGGGCTGCACAATCAATAAAAATTCAGATTCAAAAGCCGCGTAAAATTCATCACTCACTAATAAACGGCTATAGTCATTCACTGATTTGAAGTAACGTTCTTCAAAATAAATGAATGTGGCACTCGGATAAGCAGTTGTGTAAAAACTAATATCTAAGCCATGTGGTGCGACAAAAACTATGGGATAAGCACTCAAGACAGCAAAGGACTGATCAATCGCGAATTTTTCCTCGACATCAAAGCTTGCTTTATAAATAGGGATAACAATATCCACTGGTTTTGTATTGACGGTCATCATTGTGCTGTCCCTCGCACTTGATCTAAAGCCTGACAAAATCCATCCGCCTGCATTTTTTCTGTAATAGGCCAATCAATGGTGGTCGCCTCTTTTTCAGCAACTGTCTTCTCACCTGCTCGCGCAATATGTGCACGGGCTTGATTTTTATATTCTTCAATATTAGTAGTGCACCAATCTGCTCTACCCATATCATGCAACAAACTCGTCGCTACACGACTAGCAAAACTGTTACCCGTTAATGTCACGACAGGTACACCGGCTAATAATGCATCACTGGCTGTGGTGTGACCGTTATAGGGGAAGGTATCGAGGAATACATCAGCATGGCGGTAGCGTGCTAAATGATCTTCAATTCGCGGAACACGGGTTGCAAATTTTAATCTTGCTGGATCAACGCCATAGAAATTTGCATTCTTAGCCAGATTTTGCTGCGCATCGTCATTGAGTTTCATTAACCATAAAACACTATCTGGATTCTCACGCATTAAATCCATCCATGCTGAAAATATCGGTGGATTAATTTTGTAGTCATGATTAAAACTGCAGAACACTAAACCTTTGTCTGGCAACCCAAATTCAGAGCGCGGTAAGGTAGTCGGTGCTGGTTTTACACTGGTATCACGCGGTAAATAGCAGTGCGGTAAATACAGCAATTTTTCATGATAGTGCTGTGCATCGATTTCTGGCACTGTGACTTTATCGCTGATTAAATAATCAATATAAGGCACATTCAAACCACCTGGAAAACCTAAATAGGTTGCCTGTACTGGTGCAGGACGATGCGACAAAATATCTAAGCGTGAGCCAGATGTATAGCCTGATAGATCAATTGCAATATCAATCTCCATGGAGCGCATAATGCGAGCAATCTCCAAGGAAGATTTATCTTGTACGTCTAGATATTGATCAAAGGCGCAACGATAACGCTTAAATAATTCACTACCATCACGGATACCTAATGAGATGCCATAGGTTTCATATTTCGATTTATCGAAATTCTCGATTAATCCAATTAATAAATAGCCCACTGGATGTTCACGGAAATCCGCAGAAATAAATGCAACGCGTTTCTTACGATGGCGATAAGTTTCGCCTTTCCACATTTCTTGTTTAGCGGGTGCAAAACGATGTTTGCCGAATATTTCAGCACATTTCAAATGATCTGCTGCTGAATCAGAAATCGCCATTAAGGCAAATGGATTGGCTACACGTTTACCTGCTCGGACACCTTCTACGATACGCTGTTTGTTAGCATCAAAATCTGTCCAGTCACAGCTATGTAAGCGTGCTAATGCGTGGAGACCTTCTGCATATTCATAGTCTGGATTTAAGGTGAGTAGATGTTTAAATACGGTAGCAGCAATCGCATTTTGTTTAAATTCAGTCAGTAAATAACCTTTGTTATTCAAAGATTTTTGATCGGTAGGATCGGCTGTTAGCGCTACTTCTAGTGTCTTTAACGCATCCAAATGCCGATTCATACTATGTAACAAGGTCGCTTTGTTGTTATAAGCTTCCATGTACTTAGGATTTAATGTGAGCGATCGATCAAAGGCATCCAGTGCTTGTTCATATAAAGCCATACCTTGCAAAGTTGTAGCCAAAGCATATTGTGCTTGTGCATTGGAAGGATCTGCAGCTACAGCACCGGTTAACCAATTCAGTGCTTGTTCTGGATTACCTTGATTACTACTAATCACACCCAAGGAATATTGCGCAACAAAGTCTTGTGGCTGCATTGCTAATACTTGATGGAATAAAGCAGCAGCTTCATCTAGCTGACCTCGCTGCTGTAATTCTAAGGCCTTCAAATTTAATGCAGCACCTGGACCTGCCAGTGAATGCGAAGCGGCTGGCGCTTGTGAACCTATATTAATAATGGCCTGACGATGTACTTCAGCACCCGCTAAGTCAGGTTGTAAGCGAATCGCATTTTCAATATCTTCCAGCGCTTCTTTAACTTGTCCCATTCTGAAATAGATCACCGAGCGTGCCATATGCGCGGGCGCAAAATGTGGACCGAACTTTAAAGCACGGTTCACATAATTTAGCGCAGCTGTTGTATTCCCTGCATTTGATTCGATTGCAGTTAATGAATAGAGCGCAAAGACGTTATCAGGATGATTTTTTAAAATCTGTAAAAACAATGCTGTCGCTTTTTTGAAATCACCATTGTTTTGCAAGGTGATCGCTTCTAGCAATTTTTCCTGAGTGTTGTTGTTATCTTTTTTAGCCATATCGAATAATTACTTCTTTAAATTATTTGCTTAAATTTCTGTTATCGATTCAAAGACGATGTTATTTACTTTCAGCATTACCGTAAATCATACCGGCATTACCCATAATTTCTGCATAACCAGTCATACTGTCAAATAAAGTAACAATGTAATTTGACTGTAATGAATATTGCTCTTGCTCGATAGAGAGTAATTCAAATAAAGAACGTCTACCTAATGATGACCACTGTAAGAAAAAATCTTTTCTAACTCTGTCATTGACTTCAAGTAGCGCAGTGAAATCTTGAGCGCGTTTGATACCAGAATTAGCAATCTCATATTTTTCACGATACTGACTATCAACTTGTCGAGTCACTTCTTCTAATCGTTCATCACTTGCATTCACACGCTCAGCTGCTGCACGTTCATTGGATCGTAATATGCCACCATCAAAAATAGGTGCTGTGACTATCAAAGAGACGTTATAGCCTTCACCCGCAGCCAGACCGGGATATAGTGATCCATATGAGCTTGTTAACTGCACCAATGGTTTTCTACTAGCTGAGACCTGATCCAAGTTTCTTTTCTGAAATTGGCGCTCTGCTTCTAGTGCTTCAATTTGTGGATGTTTTTTAATATTATTTCTAATCGCTTCAATATCAGGATCTGTAATAAAGCTAGCAGCTATTCCATTACAACTTGCGACATTTTCTTTACCTAAAATACGCTCAAGTTTGAATTTAATTTCTTGTATTTTGCTGCGAATTGCATCCTGCGATGTTTTAGCTTGCAATACACGAGACTTAGTTTGAATTAATTCACCGGCTCTACCTGCATCCGCTTTAGAGATTTTGCCCAGCATGCCTAAAATTTTATCGACATTCGTGATGTACTCTTCTGAAACACTAAGGAGAGCACGCTGTTTGTTATATTCCAAACAGGTTTTGGTCGCTTCTATTGCTAACGCCTGACCTTGCAAACGAAATCTAGCAACGGATGCATCACGCGCAGAAGATTTACCTGCTATGAGTGCATCAATTTTGCCCCAATCATAGATGGGCATTTGTGCTGCAACGTTATAGGATAATTTTCCTGTTGCTCTTCCCTCTAATGGAATATCGCCACCTGACACACGCGATTGACCAGTACCTGTGATTTGTGGATAGCGTGCACCTTTAGCCGCATTGATATCTTCATTCGCTGCAATGATGTTGAGTTTGGCTTCACGTATTAATGGACTATTTTCAATTGCAAGTCGTACCATTTTCTTGAGTTGAGCATCTGAGGTTTTAATACGTTCTTTATCACTCAATGCCGTAAAGTCACGTAGTACTTTAAGCTCTTCGGTAGAAAAAGTATTATTTACAGTTTGCGCATGCGCTGACAAAGACATAGTCGTTGTAGCTATGGATACGAGAGCAGCGATAAGTTTTAGTTTAGCGTTCACGGAAGGCCTCTTTCGATTTAGCTAATGGCTTTAATACGTATTGCATGATGGACTTCTCACCTGTGCGTATTTGCGCTTGTGCCGTCATGCCTGGAATGATTTGCATTTTTCTATGCTTAGGATTAGTTGGGTCTAATTCAGCTGAAATCATCACGCGATAATAACTAGCAGACTGACCTTCTACAGGACGTGCATCTTCACGGAAGGTGTCAGGACTAATCATTTCTACTTTGCCAGGTAACTCTCCATAGGTTGAAGAATCATAGGCAGCAAGATTCAAGGCAACCGGTAAGCCCAGCTTTACATGTGAAACTTCCTTTGGATCTAACCTAGCCTCAAACATAAGCTTGGAATCAACGGGCACAATATCTAAAATTGGTGCTGATGAAGGAACTGCAGCACCAATCGTCGTCATACGAATATTTTTAACGATGCCTTTAACTGGCGCTTTCAATGTAGTGCGCTCTAAGCTATCAAGCTTGGCATTGAGATTAGGGGTGAGCTGGCTAAGTTCAGCATCAATTTTGACTAACTCTGCATTGGCTTCAGCATGGTAACGATTTAAGCGTTCATTAATTTGCTGTGTAATATCATTTTCTTGACGATATAAGCGCGATAACTCCACATCAGAAAACAAACCTTGCTTAGCTAATTTTTCTGAGATAGAAATTTCATTGCGAATTAAATGCTGCCCTTTGCGCATAGCGTTGACTGCACTATTCAGCATTTTTTTCTTCGCTTCATACACTTGTGTTTCGTTATCGAGCAAATTCTCATCCGCTTCGACTTCGGGTGGAAACACTAAGGGATCATCATAGGCTTCTGCATAAGCACGTGCTCTTGCTGCTTTAAGAGTCAATTGACGCGACACACCTTCTTGATATTGCGATCCAAAACGAATTGGATCTAATTGAATCAGCGGCTGATCTTTTTCTACTAAATCGCCTTCTTTCACTAACAGCTCAGTTAGAACACCACCTTCAAGACTAGAGATAACTTGTTCACGGCTAGTTGGAATCACACGCGCTTGTGCTAAGGTAACTTCATCCACCATAGAAACGCTAGCCCAGACTAAAGTCGAGACGGTGACAACGATCATGAAATACAGTAAGGCAGAAGATGAAGGTGTGGCTTGCGCTAGCATCGCTTCACTGATGTCGCGCATATATTCTAGATCTTCATTCTTTAAGCGCGACTTACGTTTAAAGTATTTACTGAAATCTATCCCAAAGCTCCAAGGGGATATTTTATCGAGATCGTATTGTGTTTTTTTACCTGACATGTTGACCTCAATGACTACTAATCGCTGACGAGCCTGCCAACATGGCAAGGATTTTTTCTTTTTCGCCATCAGCTACCATGCGCTGATTGTCCATCACAACGATACGATCAACGACACTCAATAAAGAGGGTCTATGGGTCACAATAATCACTGTGCGACCTTTAACGATGTCTTCTAAACGTTTGGTGAACATGGCTTCAGTTTGCATGTCCATCGCACTAGTTGGTTCATCCATTAATAAAATCTTAGGGCGTGTGATTAATGCACGTGCCAATGCAACGAGCTGTCTTTGACCACCGGATAAACCTAAGCCCATAGAACCGATAGGCATGTCATAGCCCATAGGATGAGCATCAGCGATTTTATCTAGACCAGTTAAGGCAACAACTTCCATGAATGCATCTACGGTTGCAGCGGAACGACCTAAGAAAATATTTTCACGTAAGGTGCCACGGAAGAGTCGTAAATCCTGTGTGACATAACCAATTTGATTACGAAAATCGACAGGATCAATTTGTCTGATATCGATACCATCAATTTTTACCTGACCTTCAATCGGCTGAAATAAGCCAGCAATCATTCGCAAGAGGGTAGATTTACCGCTACCAATCTTACCAACGAAAGCAACGCGTTCACCTGGTTCAATAGATAAGGTCACATCGCGTAATGCGATCGGTGGTTTATGGTTACCCGTTGATGGATAAGCAAAGCTTAATTTTTGAATTTCAATTGAACCATTAAATTTTGTTTTTTGTAGATAGGAACGCGCAGGATCACGTTCTGTAGGCATGCTCATTAGACTGTTCAAACCTGCCATAGCAGTTTTCGCAGTTTGGAAACGCATAGCTAACTGAACGAATTGACCAACAGGGCCAATTGCACGACCTGCAAACATCATACAACCCACTAATGCACCGGTAGAGAGTTCACCTTGATGAATGAGATACGTACCCCACACCATCACGATAATGCCTTGCGCTTGCTGCACTAAGTTAAAGAAAGTCATCACAATGTTAGAGATGATTCTAAAGCGCATACCAGAATGTGCTGTGGTTGCATTTAACTCTTCATAACGCTTAATCATGATGCCGGAAGCACCGGTAACTCGCAGTGTTTCTATGCCTTCGATGGATTCAATCAAGACACCCATCATGGCGGATTGATCACGGAAGGTTTCTAGCATTAACTTGTGCATAGGATATTGCACAAGTATGGCGGTAATCATGACAATGAAAATTGCAGCAAGAGGCACGACTGCCAGTGGTCCAGCCACTGTAAAAATCATGAAGATGAACAGTAAAGCAAATGGCAAGTCAGTAATGACAGCCATACTTGCTGATGCTGCAAAATCACGCACTGTTTCAAATTGACGTACTTGATGTGCAAATGCGCCGGAAGAAGGTGGTGTATGTTCAAGACGCAATCCTAGCGCTTGCTTGAACAGCGCTGAAGATAAAGTGATGTCACTCTTACGTGCAGCAAGATCGAGTAAGTAATCGCGTAAATGTCTGGCCGCTGCTTCAAACAGCATAGCCATCACTACACCAACCACCAATGACCACAAAGTGGAATACGCTTTTAATGGAATGACGCGATCATAGATATGAATCGCAAACAGTCCACCTAAGGTAGACAAGACATTAATTAAAATCGAAGCAAGAATGCTGTCGTAGTAATAACGACGATAACGCCATACGGTTTTCCATAACCAGCTAGAACCTGAAGGCTCTTCTGCATCTTCTCCGCCAGCCTCACCTGGTTTCGGTAAATGTTTAACTAATAAACAGTGACCTGATTGAATGGTCAGAAGCTCTGCCTCACTCACCATGAAGCTTTGGTTACTCGTCGATGGATCGAGACATTCGAATTGTGGACGTAAACCTTTATCAGACTGTATGCGCTGTTTTAATATGAGTGCACCACCCGTTTTAGTCATGACAACGACTGGCAGTAATTCATTTGGGAAGATGCTGGCATCACGCTTAACAAGCTTGGTAGCAAATCCAGACGCTTCAAGCGAGCGCATGCCCTGCTCTATCGACAGTCGATTTGTACTTGGCAAACCTGCCATGAATGAGGCGACAGATTTTTCTACGCCATAGCTATCGCAAATCCATAGCAGCGACTGCAGCAAGCTGTCAGTGTCTGCCGGACTCGATTCAATTCGAACTCCACCGGGATGATTCATATCTTTTGGCAATGAGGTCAAAAAATGGGGCCCTCACAAACAAGTGGTTAATATCATCAGATTGCAAAGCAAACTGATTTCATATTCCAAATAGCAGTCATTGTTTAATCATCATGCAGAAAAAATAATTAATTTAGTTTATCCACACTACTCTGCCTGCATGTTTCGTTTGCAATATACCCGAACTATTTAGCAATTAAACAAACTAATCTCATGATCTTTGTTACGATTAATTGGCAATAAAATTAATAAAAAGTTAATTACCAATACATCGAAACGCGATCTCTCCATCTCATCTAAGCAATATTCAGACCAGCCTTAGTAATTAAGGCCACCACATTATTGAAACAACACTGACAAAACCTAAATAGAGAATGCTGTTCTCTTATTAGCAAAATCCCTGCTAGCAGTTTCCAATGATTGAAGCTGTTATCAGATAAGAATCTGTAGGCATTTATTAGTAAAATTTTATTTAATTGTGTTGAGATCGCAGCCGGTGGCAGTAAATTGCCGCACCATGAGTTGCCGCCCTACGAAACTTTGCCGCCCGCTTGTTGATCAATGGACTCAGCTTGCAGTCGGTTTAATGAATGCCATGGATTCAGACATTGCATATGCTTATCAAGCGAATCTAAAACAAAGGTAAGATAAGAAAACAATGCTATGTCATGAAACCGATTAATTTTTAGCACTACGTTCTAAAATGATAAGAACTATCTCAGGTATTATTTTTTTAATTATTTATTCATCTGCATTCGCCGATCAAGCGTTTAAATGCAGCGTTAAAGGCACGACTTCAGATAGCGTGTGGCCACCTAAGTTCAGTGAGCAAATTATTGTTGCAATAATTGAAAGTCCACTGCCGGCAATTGAAATTGAAGGCCCGGCAATTACCGAGTTATTAATCTCGAGTAAAAACCAAACTTCTCAAAACAATATTGAAGATTTAAGTAACCAGAAAAACTGGTTTTTAAAGGCGAGTGGGAAAACGGTGGAGGGTTATGACTACATGCATTCCGTCAAAATCAGCAAAAACCCAGCAAATATTGAGGTGTTCAGGAAGCATAAATCATCGACGATACGCTACGAAGGGAAATGCAAAAAAATTAACTTAATGTTTAGTACCAACCCATAAGAAGTCTTAGCTTATTGCAGTTACAAGTTGTCACACTCTTATGCTTTACTAGAAAATCATGATCTCTATACTGAGGGCGTACTAACTCATTAGGAGACAGTCATGAAATCAAAAGTTGTTTTAGTAAGTTTGCTGACATCACTTTCGTTTGGCGCTCAAGCTGGTGATGCTGAAAATATTATCGGTGGAGTAGTACTAGGCGCAGTGATTGCTAGTCAATTCTCAAATCACACCCACTCAACTATTCAACTCTCACAACCACAGTATATTTATCCACCTCAAGTGGTGTTTGCGCCGCCTGTGACTTATTACCCACCACAAGTTATTTACTCTTCCCCGCAGATTTATTATTCACCACCGCCTGTTTATTCATACGGACCACGACATTATCGCAATCACCGCGGACATAGTTGGAGACATGAACATGGTAGAGGTCGTTGGTAGATGCAAAACATTCGAAATTGAATACGACTTTGACTAAATTTATTTTATTTTTTTAGTTAATAGCGTATTGAAGAGTCAGCTAGACGATAGTTAATCGTTTAACTTCATTGCATCATTCCATAACTCTTCATACTGCCTACGCTTATAGACTGCCAAGCTCGCATCGATAGGCATGAGATAACTTTGGATTTTCTCACCAGAGGCAGTTTGTTTGGATTCCCATCCATTGAACTCATCGACAAATATCAACTGATCTTGAATGCCTTTAGTGAAGCGTATATCAATCTTAATGATGTCAGTCTCCAGCGATTCTTTGACTTTAAGGAGCTTGTCTTTTGAGGTTGGCTCCAACAGCAAACGTAATCGTACTTTGTGATTAGCTTCTATTAGCGAAGATAAAAAAGCTTCCAAATTTAAATCAGGACTCACAACAAAAATAGTTTCATGAGAAGTGAGAAGTAAGGTGGCTAGTGCGTCATTAAACTGGCTAGCCGCTTCGGCATTAAACACTAATTCTTTATCACTGCCCACCACAGCTTGCAAATCAGCGATAGCATGACTTAATACGTGCAAGATTCGTTCTAGATGTTTATTGCGCTCAGATTGTAAAGGCATGAATTCAATCGCATCCGCAATTGAGATTGCAGGCATAGGCTTCCATTGATAAACCATTGCATAAGCAGAACCCATCCACTGTGCATGTACTACAGAATCCGGTGTGTAAGTAGAAAAGTCTGGCATGCTTTTCATGAGAGCGTAGAACTGATGCAGCAGAACCTTTTTATTCATGGCGCCATCCTTTTTAATCATTGTTATATGCAAACCAGATCGACTAGGCAAGATACTCAGTTAATTTCAAAAATACGTTCCTGCTAATGTTAGAACATCGCCACCTGTACTCATTTTAAAACGTGCTATACCCGCACTGCGAATTGTGTTCACACCACCCAAATCAAGCTTACGAATACCACGCGACTTTAACTCTTCCATTGCTTTCCAGAGTATGAGATTGTGCGCGTGCGAATCGCGCCCTTTTTCTGTCGTCCAGCCTACGTGATAAATCGCTGCTTCACCATGAATTAAAAACATCATCGCTGCAATGCGATCACGTCCCATATCAGCCCGCAATGTGAGAATAGTTTTAGCTGTATTAGGTCTTGATGCCACATAGTGCTCGAAGAACTCCAAGGGTAAACCCTCTAAACCTTTGTCACTACGTTGCTGCATCTCTGCTTCTAACACCCATCTGAATTGTCCAGGATTGGTTCCCACACGATGAATAGTCATTTCTGAAGCTTCACCACCCACTAATCGATGACGCCAACGTCGATCTAATTGTGCGCGCAAATCTTCCATCGAGGGAGTGAGATCTATCATCACCGTTGACATCCCTGTCATGACACGTCGCCATGGATGCAAGCCATGTGGCTGACCTTTAGGTATTTCGGGTGTGAAGAGAACGAAACGTAAACCTTGTAGAGGTATTGTTTTTTTTAACGCAGCATAGACTGCAGCTTCTTCTTTAGGTGATAGTGATGATAACCAGATCGGTCCACGCGTACACAAAGCAACTGCACCTAAACGACCAAAACGACGCACTATAAACTGCGCATAGGCGACTGTGACGCCATCTAGGTCAACTTGTGCTCTCAATACAGGTACACCCATCTTCTGCATTGCAACACCATAAGCACTATCCTGCTGCAATGATGCTGCCGCTGCCGCATGTGCTGCATCCCAAGCAGTTAAGTCCAAGTCTTCCCATCGCACTTTCATTGCGCTAGTATCCTGCAAGTTGATGATTAAAAGAGGCTAGCATGCTGCAACGACTATTTGCAAAACGCAGTGACCAAACTGTGATGGGATATCGCTTAGAAGAACCTAGAATCACATTCATCGCCCTAATGTGGTTCTTGTTATATGTGGGATTGCCAGTGATTGGACTAGGTCTGCTCATGGATTTTTTAATTGAATGGGCGACGGGGAGTTGTGTAGGTCTGTGGTGTTATTTTTGAATTATTAATCGAATTAGTACACATCTTAGCATTCGGACTTAATGAAAGCTGGTTGTGATCATTACACTTATTAGAGAGTGAAATTTTAAAAGGCTTCAGCTAAATTTATTTATTAAAATATATGGATAGTTGCAAGAACGATTAGCTATATACATCATCATGATCACCAACATTAATGAGAATGATCTCTTTTTCTGACATGATAAATTCTAGCGTGATGCGAAAACTGATATTGATAGAAATGCTATGCAATCCAGAGAATTTTCCTTTTAAAGGATGTAGTCGCAAAGACGGATGCTTTGGATTTGCCTCTAGTAATTGAAGCGCCTTTAAATAAACACTTTCTAAATCTGGATGTCGCTTTAGGAATCTTGCTGCTCGACGTGTGTACTGTTTGGTAAAAATCAATTTCCAAGTCATTTAGCAGAACGATTAATTTTAGAAATACGCTTCAAATGCTGGGATACTGTTTCTTTGACATACCGTCCTGCATCAAGATCAGCCTTAGATTCGGCCAGCGCTGCCTCAAGCTCACACTCTCGAAGATATTGATATTGATCATTACTCATGACGATATACTTTACTTCGCCACGTACTGTCAAAGCAACCTCAGTTTGATCCTGCAAAGCCTTATCGATTGCCCCAACACCTTTAGTCTTGAGGTCGTTTGCTGAAATAGGATTCATTAGAATACTCCTTACAATACGATGAATCGTATTGTAGGGAAAATTAAAGGAAGTTGCAATCTTAACTAAAATTCAAAAGACATCATGTGGCTTTTAGGTAAAAAAACCAATAATGAAATTTTGATGCCGTATAAATTTCATCATTCCCACTCTATGGTCGCTGGTGGTTTTCCTGAGATGTCGTATACAACTCTGTTAATGCCACGCACTTCATTAATGATGCGGTTAGAGACACGACCCAATAACTCATGGGGTAAATGTGCCCAATGTGCAGTCATAAAATCCTGTGTTTGTACTGCACGTAATGCAACAACATATTCATAGGTTCGGCCATCACCCATCACACCAACCGATTTCACCGGTAGAAAAACAGCGAATGCCTGGCTAGTTGCGTCATACCAGTTCTTATGAAAATGCCCTACTGACTGCTGCTCTGATAATTCTTGTGGTAATGGTATGCTGGTATTACGTAACTCTTCTATAAAAATCGCATCGGCTCTACGCAAGAGGTCGGCGTATTCTTTTTTCACTTCACCTAAGATGCGTACGCCTAATCCAGGTCCAGGGAAAGGATGTCTATACACCATGTCATGTGGAAGTCCGAGTGCAACACCGAGTTTGCGTACTTCATCTTTAAACAAATCACGCAATGGCTCTAGCAATTTTAAGTTGAGTGTTTCAGGCAGACCACCAACGTTGTGATGACTCTTAATGGTATGCGCGCCCTTCTTGCCCTTACCCGCACTTTCAATCACATCCGGATAAATCGTGCCTTGCGCTAACCACTTTGCATTGCTGAGCTTGCCAGCTTCTACTTGAAAGACTTCTACAAATTCACGTCCTATGATTTTGCGTTTTGCTTCAGGATCACTCACACCTACTAACTTACCCATGAACTGCGCAGTCGCATCGACATGAATGACTTTCACACCTAGATTTTTAGCAAACATATCCATGACCATCTTGCCTTCATCCAGACGCAATAAACCATGGTCTACAAATACGCAGGTGAGTTGATCACCAATAGCGCGATGTATAAGCGCTGCTGCAACGCTGCTATCAACACCGCCTGATAATCCTAAAATAACTTGATCTTGTCCGACTTGTTCACGTATCGCAGTAATCGCTTCGGTTACATAGTCAGGCATATTCCAATCTGCTTTACAACCACAGATTTCATGTACAAACCGATCTAAGATTGCTGTGCCTTGTATTGTATGTGTGACTTCAGGATGAAACTGCACTGCATAGAGTTTGCGTTCTTCATCCGCCATACCTGCAACAGGACAGCTATCCGTTGATGCCATTAATTTAAAACCTGATGGCATATCAATGACTTTATCACCATGACTCATCCATACTTTGAGCATGCCATGACCTTCAGTAGTCACAAAATCACTAATACCATTCAAGAGTGCGGTATGACCACGTGCACGTACTTCTGCATAACCAAACTCACGCACCTTACCGTTCTCAACCTTGCCACCTAATTGCGCAGCCATGGTTTGCATGCCATAGCAAATACCAAGTACTGGCACACCAATTTCAAAAACAGCTTGTGGTGCACGCGGTGTATCGCCTTCTGTCACTGAGCTAGGACCACCTGACAAGATAATGCCGGCAGCACCACTATTACGAATGAATTCATCACTCACATCATAAGGATGCACTTCCGAAAACACACCCGCTTCACGCACACGACGTGCAATGAGTTGTGTGACTTGAGAACCGAAATCAAGAATGAGAATTTTAGAATGCATGTTGAGGCTCTTAAAAAAATTCAGGCGGCATTGCTGCCGCCTGAGTTCTAACTTTATTTAAAATTAATCAGCCCGATAATTCGGTGCTTCTTTAGTGATTTGCACATCATGTACATGTGATTCACGCATGCCAGCAGAAGTGATTTCTACAAACTCTGCTTTTTGACGTAACTCATCAATGGTAGAACAACCGCAATAACCCATAGAGGAACGCACACCACCAACCAGTTGATACAGAATCGCGAGCACACTACCTTTGTAAGGAACGCGACCTTCTATACCTTCGGGTACGTATTTATCTGTGTTGTTAGAAGATTCTTGGAAATAGCGATCTGCAGATCCATCTGCCATCGCACCCAAGCTACCCATACCACGATACGATTTATAACTACGGCCTTGAAATAGAATCACTTCACCGGGCGCTTCTTCTGTACCTGCAAACATACTACCCATCATGACAGTAGAAGCACCTGCTGCGAGTGCTTTAGAGATGTCACCAGAAAAACGTATGCCACCATCTGCGATACACGGAATACCTGTGCCTTCTAAAGCTTTGGAGACATTTGCAATCGCTGTGATTTGTGGCACACCTACACCTGCCACAATACGTGTCGTACAAATCGAACCAGGACCTATACCAACTTTGACACCATCCGCACCGTGATCTGCGAGTGCCTTTGCAGCAGCAGCAGTAGCAACGTTACCGCCTACTACATCGACATGCGGGAAACGACGCTTAACCCACTCCACACGATCCAATACGCCTTTGGAATGACCATGTGCGGTATCAACAATAATCACATCCACACCAGCAGCAACTAATAGCTCAACACGCTCATCATTATCAGGACCTACACCCACTGCTGCACCTACGCGCAACTTACCTTGATCATCTTTACAAGCATTAGGATGCTCGGTGGATTTGGTAATATCTTTGACAGTGATGAGACCACGCAATTCAAATGCATCATTCACAACCAACACACGCTCTAAGCGATGTTTGTTCATTAAGCGTTTGGCTTCAGCAGGATCTGCACCATCTTTCACAAACACCAGTTTGTCGCGCGGCGTCATTTTTGCGCGCACTTCTGCATCTAGCTCTTCTTCAAAGCGCAAATCACGATTGGTAATGATGCCAACCACTGTCTTGCCTTCTACAACAGGGAAACCACTGATGCCATGTTGATGAGAAAGTGCAATTACATCACGCACTTTCATGGTCGGTGGAATGGTAATCGGATCGCGCACGACGCCTGCCTCAAATCGCTTCACTTGTGACACTTCACGCGCTTGCTCTTTAGCAGTCAGGTTTTTATGAATAATGCCTATGCCACCTTCCTGCGCAATGGCAATCGCCAGCCTAGCTTCAGTCACGGTATCCATTGCCGCTGAGACCAATGGAATAGACAATGAAATATTGCGGGTCAGACGTGTGTGTAGCGAGGTATCTCTAGGCAGAATGGCTGAATAGGCCGGTACGAGCAGCACATCATCGAAGGTGAGTGCTTTTTGGATGAGACGCATAGCAATTCCTATAGGCGCAAAAGCGAATTATACAGAAATCACCCGCCCAATCCCAAAACACTCAGTCTTTGCGCCCAGTTTTGTGCGCTGCACGACGGCGCCTGGACTCCATAGGTTCTGCTTGTAGTAGACGATAAATTTCTACTCTGTCGCCATGCTGCAGCAAGCTATCGAGCGCTTTTAATTTACCGAAAATTCCAACACGTGCCGTAGCCAGTTCAATCTCAGGATACTGCTGCAAAACGCCACTCGCTAAGATTGCATCCTGTATCGCGCTCGCAGTAGGTATGTTCACATCTTGCAGATAAACGAAATCAGCTAAGGCATAGCAAACCTGTACCTGAATAGTCGATGGTCTTAGCTCATTTGCCATAGACTTCCTCGGCGCGTTTGCAAAACGACTCCACAAAACTGTTAGCAATGATAGTGAATACGGGCCCAATCAACTTCTCTAAAACTTTACTAGAGAATTCATAATGCAATTCAAACTCCACTTTGCAGGCATCTTCGCGCAGTGGCTTGAAATGCCATTCTCCTTCCAACTGACTAAATGGACCTTCAACCAGCTTCATTTGCATATGCCTAGGCGCTGTATTCTGATTTTCAGTGGTGAAGCTTTGTTTAATACCGTGATAAGCGATAGCAATCGTAGCTACTAATTTTTCAGGGCTACGTTGTTTCACTTCCACCCCGCCACACCAAGGTAAAAAAGCCGGATAATCCTCGACCTTTTCGACCAATGCAAACATTTGCTCGGCACTAAAAGCTAACAGTACAGTTTTTTGCACAACAGCCATGATGTGGTTTGATAGAATACGAAGTCTTGATTTTAACCGACAGCCACTTGCAACCTAGTCTATTCTTAGGGTTGCCCGCAATTTCACAGCACGCCACCGTTTTCTTTCATGAGCATCATCGATAATAAAAAAGCCTTTCACGACTACTTCATAGAAGAACGGTTTGAAGCAGGCATGGTGCTCGAAGGTTGGGAAGTGAAATCCCTGCGTGCCGGTCGTGGGCAAATCAAAGAAGCCTATGTCATCGTCAGAAATGGTGAAGTGTTTTTATTTGGGGCGCATATCAGCGCCTTGCCAACTGCCTCTACCCACATCAGCCCCGATCCAGTACGCACACGCAAACTGCTGTTGCGCGGGGAAGAGATCAAAAAACTCATAGGAAAAGTGGAACGTGCTGGCTACACACTGGTGCCTCTGAATTTTCATTATCAGCGCGGACGCATTAAGTGCGAAATTGGTCTCGCCAAGGGTAAGAAACAGCATGACAAACGCGACACTGAACGCATACGTGACACGCAACGTGAAATTGCCTCGGTCATGAAGCAAAACCGCCGTTAGATCTTAAGCTAAGCTGTTGTTTTCATAGAAGAAATCTGCAAATTCCTTCACTAAAAAACAAAAACCCCCAAAGCTTCGCAGCTGCGGGGGTTGAATACTTCTTTACTACCTATTGTTGCTTGTTATCTCAAGCCGTTGACCGTAGTGTATAGAATAATTTCCTCAAGTCAACAATTTCAAGATAAAAATTAAATTTTCGTAGCTAGTTTTTGCCAAGTATCCACGACTGAATCGGGGTTAAGTGAAATCGAGGCAATGCCCTCTTTCATCAGCCAATCAGCAAAATCTGGGTGGTCAGATGGCCCTTGTCCACAAATGCCTATGTACTTACCCTGTTTCAGACAAGCAGCAATCGCTTGTGACAGCAAAACCCCTACTGCTGGATCACGCTCATCAAAATCTGCCGCCAGTAACTCCATACCCGAATCACGATCCAGACCTAAAGTGAGCTGTGTTAAGTCGTTAGAGCCGATCGAGAAGCCATCGAAATGCTCGAGGAATTGTTCAGCCAAGATAGCGTTAGATGGCACTTCACACATCATGATGAGACGCAGTCCATTTTCTCCCCGCTTCAAGCCATATTTGCCGAGCAAATTCACGACCTTTTCAGCCTGACCTAAGGTACGAACGAATGGCACCATGATTTCTACATTGGTTAGACCCATGTCGTTACGAACCCGTTTCATGGCCAGACATTCCATCTCAAAACACTCAGCAAAATCAGCAGAGAGATAACGAGCAGCTCCGCGGAAACCTAACATAGGATTTTCTTCATCCGGCTCATAGCGTGAACCGCCTATGAGTTTTTTATATTCATTGGATTTGAAATCGGACAGACGAACGATGACAGGCTTAGGCCAGAATGCAGCTGCAATCGTTGCGATACCTTCAGCCAGTTTATCAACGTAAAACGCTTTAGGAGATGCATGACCACGTGCGACAGACTCAACGGCTTTTTTCAGATCTGCATCCACATTCGGATAATCTAAAATCGCTTTAGGATGCACACCGATGTTGTTGTTGATGATGAATTCCAAACGCGCTAAGCCTACGCCGTCATTTGGTATCGCTTGAAAATCAAATGCAAGCTGAGGATTACCAACATTCATCATGATCTTCAATGGCAGCTTAGGTAAGCTACCTTGCGCGACCTCGGTAATTTCCGTCTCTATCAAACCATCATAGATTTTGCCTTCATCACCTTCAGCACATGAAACGGTAACGAGTGTGCCATCTTTTAAAAGCTGGGTCGCATCACCACAACCCACCACAGCCGGCACACCTAATTCACGCGCAATAATCGCAGCATGACAGGTACGGCCACCACGATTGGTAACAATCGCTGAAGCGCGTTTCATGACAGGTTCCCAGTTAGGATCAGTCATGTCGGCCACGAGTACATCACCAGGCTGTACACGTTCCATCTCTTCAGGATCACGAATCACACGCACTGGACCCGCACCGATTTTCTGACCAATCGCGCGACCATGTGTTAACACCACACCCGAACCTTTGAGTTTGAAACGTTGTTGAACGTCGCCATGTTTTTGTTGCGACTTCACTGTTTCAGGACGCGCCTGCAAAATATAAAGCTTGCCATCACGTCCGTCTTTACCCCACTCGATATCCATAGGGCGACCATAATGTTTTTCAATCGTGACAGCATAAGTCGCTAATTCAGCAATTTCAGCATCATCTAATGAATAACGATTACGCTGTTCAATCGGTACATCAACTGTACGCACTGAATGACCCGCTTTTTTCTCACCTGTAAATTCCATCTTGATGAGTTTGGATCCGATGTTGCGACGAATGATAGGCAACTTACCTTGCGCGAGCATAGGTTTATGCACATAAAATTCATCAGGATTCACAGCACCCTGCACTACCGTTTCACCTAAGCCATAGCTTGATGTAATGAACACCACATCAGCAAAACCTGACTCTGTGTCGATAGTAAACATCACACCAGATGACCCCAGATCAGAACGCACCATACGCTGTACACCAGCTGACAAAGCAACTTCAGCATGCGTGAAACCTTTGTGAACACGATATGAAATCGCACGGTCGTTATACAGCGAAGCAAAGACATGCTTCATCGCATCGAGTACATTCTCAATACCAACTACATTCAAGAAGCTTTCTTGCTGACCAGCGAAGGACGCATCAGGTAAATCTTCTGCAGTAGCAGATGAACGAACAGCGAAAGAGACTTCAGCAGAGGAGTCTTTCACCAGTTGATGATAAAAATCGGTGATTTCTTGTTGCAGACGAGGTTGAAAAGGCGTCTCGATAATCCATTGACGAATTTCAGCACCCGCCTTGGCTAATGAGCGAACATCATCAATATCAAGATCTACTAGCCGATCAGCGATGCGATCGGCCAGTGGCTTACCACCCGATTGGGTGTGGGTGAGAAAATCGCGAAATGCTTGTGCCGTAGTAGCGAAACCGCCAGGCACTCGAACACCAACTCCTGCAAGCTGGCTAATCATCTCGCCTAGCGATGCATTTTTACCGCCGACGGACTCAACATCCGTCATGCGCAGATTTTCAAAGGCGACGACGAAAGGCGCCCCTGAGTCAAGGGCCTGCGTCACCCCCGGTTTTGCTGCGTTGGACATAACTACCTCTTTGATGGTGGGAAATCTGTGAAGAGAGGACGAGCTCTAGTCTGCGCTCAACAGTCGAGCTGGCGCAAAGCGGGCTGCGCGTTAGCTTCAAGACTGGGACACGGCAAGAAATCATAGGGCTTCTACTCTCAGTTTTATTTACTACTAAATCGATTTAGCATGCCGCAATGCTGTCGGCATTTGTTATTCTGTAATGCAGCTTCATGAGAAGCTAAACAGACAGCATTTTACAGCTCGTAGTGAGTTTTTATAAGCAAACCAGCATACTTTTTATCTTATTTGTTAAACAACTTATGCCCGCACAATCTTACAAATCAGCGCCTACTGAATCCGAACGACTGGTTTTTTTTGTCTCAGACGGCACCGGCATTACCGCTGAAACCTTTGGTCACTCCGTTTTAACCCAGTTTGACCTACGTTTTAGAGAGATAAGGCTACCTTTTATTGATTCTGCTGAAAAAGCACATGAAGCAGTGCGTAAGATCAATGAAAGCTGCGATGTAGATGGTAAAAGACCCATCGTATTTTCTACTTTAGTGAAAGCAGAATTATCAAACATCGTGCGTCAGTCCAGAGGTATGCACATGGATTTGATACAAACCTTTGTTGAACCTCTAGAACAAGAGTTTGGTATTAAGTCCACGCACACGATTGGTCGCAGTCATAACATTGCAGATTCAGAAGATTATAAAAACCGCATAGAAGCGATTAATTTTTCACTTGCGCATGATGATGGTCAATCACACAAAAATTTAGAAAATGCGGATGTGATTTTAGTTGGCGTGTCACGTTCAGGTAAAACACCCACTAGCCTTTACCTTGCTATGCAGTACGGAATTAAAGCAGCCAACTATCCTTTGATACCTGAAGATTTTGAACGCGGTAAATTACCAAGTGGCTTAATGCCCTACAAAGCAAAGATATTTGGCCTCTCCATAGCACCAGAACGTTTAACAGAAGTACGCAATGAACGACGACCTGGCAGTAAATATGCTGCGCTAGAAAATTGTCGTTATGAAGTCAATGAAGCAGAAAAAATGATGCATAGAGAAGGCATACGATGGATGTCATCCACCCTCAAATCGATCGAAGAAATCGCCACTATGATTTTGCAAGAGATACGCTCAGAGAAGCGAGCTTATTATTAAGCCGGATGATAGAGATTTAAAATAACTCGTAGGTACGAATAGCGAAGCGTATTCGTACGAATGCCAAAATCAGAATGACAATTTTACGTACGATTACGCTACGCTAATCGTACCTACAAATTTTGTGGTGGTTACAGTCATAATTCATGCGCAATTAATTGTATTTGGTTTGTCTTAACTGCTCAAAAAAACACACCGCAGCACTCGCTGCAACATTTAATGATTCCATGGCAGGATCATGTGGAATAGCCAGTTGCACACTCGCACAAGCTAATAACTCAGCAGATACGCCCTGTCCTTCATGACCAAACAACCAAGCAAATTTTTTACTCAGATCATATTCAAAAATCGTTTGCTTAGCATGTGAACTCGTTGCAATCACAGGTATGCTTGCAGCTTGAATTAAAGCAGACAGATCACTGTTCTCATAAATATCCACCACAAAATGTGCACCCATACCTGCACGCAAAACTTTAGGTGACCAAGCTGCGACGGTACTTGGTGAACAAAATATTTTTTTAATTCCTGCTGCGGCAGCACTACGCAGTATCGAACCAACATTACCTGGATCTTGTAACTGATCTAATAGGATTGCGTTCTCATTTAAGGAATCAATATGAGTTGGAATTGGCACGTCTACAACGAAAAAAACTTCAACACCGTTTTCAACTTGACTAAGTGCAGCAAACAAAGCATCAGGTAGTTGTATGCAGTTTACTTGTCGTTCCAAGCATACGTTAAGAATCGCTAAGACTTCATGATGTACTGCAGCAGTGTCACTCACAATGCAATATGAAGGTGCTACGCGTTGCGACAACCAAGACAGACATAAGTGCACGCCATCCAACAAAGTCTGCCCTGCTTTTTTGCGTGCTTGAGCTGAAGTCGCGAGTTGTCGAATCTGTTTATAAAGCGGATTATCGCGCGATTGTATGATTTTGATAGACATGCTTATGCACCTGACTTAATTGCTACGGCATCGAGCAATGCACGCACTGGCGCATACGATTTTCTGTGCAATGGTGTCACACCATGTAGACGCAAGCGCTCTAAATGCAGCGCAGTAGGATAGCCTTTATGCTGATCAAAAGCATACTGTGGATATTGATCATGCATCACCATCAGTGCTGCATCACGCGCGGTTTTAGCGAGTATAGAGGCTGCAGAAATTTCTGAAACCTTATCATCACCTTTCACAATCGCTTCTGTTCGCACTTGGCAAACAGGACAACGATTACCATCTATCAACGCTAAGCTTGGTGTAGTAGATAAAGATTCTATCGCTCTGCGCATAGCGAGCATGGTGGCTTGTAAAATATTCAGCTTATCAATTTCTTCTTCTGAAGATTGTGCGATGGACCATGCGAGTGCATCACGTTTGATGAGCTCTGCTAATGCTTCGCGTTTTGCTGCTGTGAGTTTTTTAGAATCACGCAAACCTGCAATCGGTTTATCAGGATTGAGTATGACTGCTGCTGCAAATACGGGACCCGCAAGTGGACCTCGACCTGCTTCATCCACACCACAAATAATTTCACCCTCACCGTCGAATAAAGAGGCTGCTAGCTCAGTGTGTGACATGAAAGTACTTAGTCAACATAATTAACGATGATTGTTTAAGAGTTGCATCACCACGTGTGCACTCTCAGAAGCGGTATTACGCATTAAGTCATGATGCAAATCGATAAAACGACGACGCAATCGTTGTCGATTTTGATCACTCGATAACTGCACCCACAAGGCACTGGCTAAGGTGTGTGGCGTTGCACGGCCTTGCAATAACTCTGGCACCAAAAATTCACGCGCCATAATATTTGGTAAACCCACCCAAGGTTGATAGGCCATCAATCGTAAAATCTGCCAACTGGCTGCATTCATACGGTAAGAAATCACCATAGGCTTTTTAAACAAAGCGACTTCTAAGGTCGCTGTTCCACTTGCAACTAAGACGGCATCACTTGCTGCTAAAGCGGTATGTGAATCGCCATCGATAATAGTGAGCCCACATTTTTTGATGCGTTCTTCACCTATGATTTTTTCAAAATAAGCACGCTGTGTTGGACCTGCCATAGGTACGATAAAACGTATATGCTTATCGCGTTTTAGCAGCATTTCTGCTGCTCCAATAAAAGCATCGCTGTTATATTTAATTTCAGATAAGCGACTGCCAGGCATGATGGCAATCACTCGAGCATTCTGTTCCAAAGCGAGTTTATTGCGCGCTGCATTCTGATCTGCTTCCATAGGAATCAGTTCAGCTAAGGGATGACCTACGTAGGTCACAGGGATGCCCGCTTTTTTATAGATCTCTTCTTCAAACGGAAAAATCACTAACATGTGCGACACAGCACGCGCTATTTTTTTTATGCGATTTCGTCGCCATGCCCAAATAGAGGGGCTGATGAAATGTGCTGTCGATATGCCGGCTTCTTTGAGTGCGATTTCTAAATCAAGATTAAAGTCAGGCGCATCGACTCCCACAAACACACCAGGACGTTCTGCTAAGAGTTGTGCACGCAGTGCATCGCGTATACCTTTGATTTCACGGTAGTGTGATACCACTTCAAACAAGCCACGCACTGCCAACTTTTCCATGGGATAGTCAGCAATGAATCCATGTTCCGCCATTGCAGATCCACCAATGCCATGTAGGTGCGCATCAGGCAGCATTGATCGCAAGCCTGACAGCATGCGTGCAGCTAGTATGTCGCCGGATGGCTCACCAGCCACCATCGCAACGATTTGATTAGCGGACGATGCCACGTGTGGTGTGCTCTATGAATTCATGCATTTGTTTTACATGCTGAGCATATAAAGGAGAGTCTTGCTCTTCTTTACGCAGCGCTGTTTTTGCTTCTTCAAGAGTGAAGCCTGATTTATAAATCAATTTATAACAACGGCGTATCGCTGCTATCTCTTCAGGCGAAAATCCTCTGCGCTTTAAACCTTCACTATTAATACCATGCGCTGCTGCAGGATTGCCGGA
>Ga0209768_10000496_pt1 | contig 26502 bp, 35 predicted proteins | sample LauGreSBDMM110SD_3_FD_187564 | JGI IMG/M metagenome (GOLD analysis project Ga0209768, IMG submission 187564) | Freshwater lake microbial communities from Lake Michigan, USA - Sp13.BD.MM110.SD (SPAdes) (version 2) | ecosystem: Environmental > Aquatic > Freshwater > Lake | place: Lake Michigan... | reverse complement strand
CGGCGTTGGTCGGGTCGCAGTAACGCATGTAATACCAACTCGAATCGACGAAAGTGTCCATGGTGTCGGTTTCGCGCCGCGCTGGTTTGCCGCAGGTCGGACACACCACGCCTTGGTGGAAACCTTCGTGTTTGTGCAAGGGGTTGCCCGAGCCATCAGGAATACAGTCTTGCGGCAACACCACCGGCAGGTCTTTTTCCGGCACGGGCACAGCGCCGTGTTCATCGCAATGGATGATGGGAATCGGCGTGCCCCAATAGCGCTGGCGGCTTACGCCCCAGTCACGCAAACGCCAGGTGATTTTTTTCTCGCCCAGGTTTTTGGCGGACAGCAGTTCGGCCACTTTGTTGACAGCGTCTTTGCAACCCAAACCGTCAAATGCCCCGGAGTTCAGGCATACGCCTTCTTTGGTGGCATACCAGTCGTTCCAAACTTGGTTGTCGAATGAAACGGCGTTGATTGAAGCAGGAGCCTCATATGTGAGGCTTGCCCCTGGTGAGGAATCGGAGCCTGCGACCGACGAGCCGGGGGCAGTCACCGCAGCGGCACCACCATCCGAACGCGATGTCGTCCTCCCAGCGGCATCACTACCAGCCAGCCCGACAACCTGCTTGATCACCAACCCGTACTTCAAAGCAAACGCAAAATCGCGCTCATCATGCGCCGGCACACCCATTACCGCGCCGTCTCCATAGCTCATCAACACATAGTTACCGATCCACAAAGCCACTTGTTCGCCGGTCAAAGGATGCGTCACTTTCAAACCGGTGTCCCGGCCGACCTTGTCTTTCAACGCCAGCTCGGCTTCGGTCGTGCCTCCCGCTTTGCATTCCTCGATAAATGCAGCTAAATCCGGATTGCTAGTAGCAGCATGCAATGCCAGCGGGTGCTCGGGCGCCACCGCACAAAACGTCACGCCCATGATGGTGTCGGCACGCGTGGTGAACACATACATGCGGCCGTCTTGTATCAATTGACCCGATGCGTCCCGGATGTCATGGGTGAACGCAAACCGCACGCCCTCGGATTTGCCAATCCAATTTTCCTGCATCAAACGCACTTTGTCCGGCCAGCCGTTCAACGTCGCTTTGGGGTTGCCGATTTGCACATGGTCAAGCAGTTCCTGGGCGTAATCGGTGATCTTCAGGTAGTAGCCAGGGATCTCGCGCTTTTCCACCACCGCACCGGTGCGCCAGCCTTTGCCGTCAATCACCTGCTCGTTGGCCAGCACGGTTTGGTCCACCGGGTCCCAGTTCACCACTTGCGTCTTGCGGTAGGCAATGCCAATATCGAGCATCTTCAAAAACAGCCACTGGTTCCATTTGTAATAGCTCGCGTCGCAGGTGGCGACTTCGCGCGACCAGTCGATGGCCAGCCCCATGGCCTGCATTTGCAGCTTCATGTAGGCGATGTTCTCGTAAGTCCACTTGGCCGGTGGCACGCCGTTTTTGAGCGCTGCGTTTTCAGCCGGCAAGCCAAACGCGTCCCAGCCCATGGGCATGAGCACGTTGTAGCCCTTCATGCGCAAATGGCGGGTGAGCATGTCGTTGATGGTGTAGTTGCGCACATGGCCCATGTGCAATTTGCCGCTGGGGTAAGGCAGCATGGAGCAGGCGTAGTACTTGGGGCGCGACTTGTCTTCGGTGACGCGGTAGGCGTCTGATTGAATCCAAGCGGCTTGCACGGCCTTTTCTAAGCTCGAAGCTTGGTAATCGCCGCTGCTGGCGCTGTCGGTGTGAGATAAATTCTGTTGCATGGGGCTCAATAAGAAACCCCGTGCGCGCTCAGTTGCTCGCAGGCGGGGAGTTGGACTGGATTTTAGGCGCAGGCGACTGCACCGCCAGCGACACGCTGCGCAACTCGGATTTCTGGATTTCAGCCAGCACTTCGGCCACGCTGCCGTAGGGCACGGATTTGTCGACTTTGAGTTGCACTTCGGTGGTTAGTGCCGCCGCTGCACGCAAGCTAAGCGCTGCGGCAAGCTGGCTGATGGACAGCGGCTGGCCGTCAACTCGCAGTTGTCCGGTGCTGTCCAGCGCCACCTCGAGCAGAACCGGCTTGGCCGGGACTGGCGGTGCATCGGCTTGTGGCAGTTCCATATGCAAGCCACCGGTCATCATGGGCGCAGCAATGATAAAAATGACCAGCAGCACCAGCATCACATCAACCAGCGGAGTAACGTTTATGTCACCCATAGGTGCATGGGATTGGCGTTTTTCAAATTCACCAAATGCCATGAAAATACTCAAGCTTTGTTGTGCGCTGCGGCCTGGGCCAGGGCGCGCAAGTCATAAGCCAAGCCTTCGAGCTCGGCGTCCAGGCTGGCCAGACGGCGGCCCATCAGGTTGTAGGCCATCACTGCGGGGATAGCCACAGCCAGGCCGACAGCGGTCATGACCAGGGCTTCACCGACCGGCTGGGCCACTTTATCTAAGGTGTACTGTCCGGCGACCGCCAGATTGGTGAGGGCATGAAAAATGCCCCAAACCGTGCCCAGCAAGCCGACGAAGGGTGCAGTAGCGCCTATGGTGGCCAGCAAGTCTTGGCCCCACTGAAGCCGGGCACGAACCGTTTGCAAGGCTTCACGCAATCTGCGTGTCAATTGATCTTCCCTGCTGGCGGCAGCGGCTAGCCCGCTATCAGGTGCGGTCGCAGCAGCGTCTAGCAGCACAGAAAACATGGCTTGGGGGTCTGCCCCCAGCCAGTGCGCGCGCGCCTGTGTCCAATCGGATGCCTGCCAGAACAAGGCCTTACAAGTCGCCAGTTGTCTGACAGCTTGATGAAGCAACCAGCTTTTATAAAGAATGATGTACCAGCTGGCCATGGACATGCACAGCAGCAACAACGTGACTGCCAGGCTGACGCCATCGGCCTGCGCCAGCGTGTCCCACAGATTCATGGCTGCTGTCCTGCCTGCTTTAAGCCGAGCACATCAAACATATCGAACAAACCGCTGCGTTGCTGCGCCAGAAAACGCACGGCACGCAAACTGCCCTGGGCATAGGTGCTGCGGCTGGCGGATTTGTGGGTAATTTCTATGCGCTCGCCTTCGGTGGCAAACATCACTGTGTGGTCGCCGACGATGTCGCCGCCGCGTATGGTGGAAAAACCTATGCTGCCGTCCACACGTTCGCCGGTATGTCCGTAGCGCTCATACACCGCACAGTCTTTCAATTGACGGCCTTGCGCCGAGGCGATGACTTCACCCATCTTCAGTGCAGTGCCTGAGGGTGCATCCACTTTGTGCTTGTGGTGCGCCTCGATGATTTCAATGTCGTAGCCATTGTTCAGCGCCGTGGCTGCCAGCTCCAGCAATTTGAGCGTGACATTCACGCCCACGCTCATATTGGGCGCCATGACGATAGCAATCTCGCGACTGGCGGCTTGAATCTCGGCCTTTTGCACGCCAGAGAACCCGGTGGTACCAATCACCATTTGCACACCCAGTCGACGGCACGCCGCCAGGTGCTGCATGGTGCCTTCCGGACGGGTGAAATCGATCAGCACTTGTGCGTTTTCCAAACCAGCGTCCAAATCGTCGCTGATCCATACACCGGCAGGCCTGCCGAGAAAAGCGGCGGCATCGGTTGCGATATGCGGGCTGCTGGCCATGTCCAAGGCGCCGGCAAGTTGCGTGTCACCGGCCTGCAAAACCGCCTCGATCAACATACGGCCCATGCGCCCACTGGCACCAGCAATCGCGATACGGCGAGGGGAAGAGTTGTTATAGATCATGGTGCAAACACCTCAAGGCCCCTTGGGTTCCAAAGGAGGATAGGTTTTGGCGGGGCCGCTGGCATCGGCAGGTGCATCTGCGGCGACAGGGGCAGGGCTTGCCCTGCGGAATTTTTCCAAATCCTGTTCGGAAGCTTTGAGCTCAGGGACTTTGATATTTTCAGAACGGTTGGTAGTCAATTTTTCAGCAAATTCAGATTCGCTGGGTAATTCCTCTGCGTCAACCCGTTCAAACACATCTTCCTTGAAAAAAACCGATAGCTTGCGTTGCTGAGGGGCCGTGCCCTGGCGCTTGATGGTGAAGGCGTAATCCCAGCGATTGGCATGAAACACACTGGCAATCAAAGGGGTGCCGAGAATTTCCCTGACTTGTTTTCGGCTCATGCCAGGTCGCAAGGCCTGCAACTGCTCCTTGGAGACGAAATTGCCTTGGACGACTTCAGCCCGGTAGGGCGTCATCCTTTTCATGGCCTTGGAGACGGGGTCTTCCACAAAAGAGCAAGCAGCCAGACTGACGAGAAGAAACAGACCGAAGCTGCGCGCCGATAGAGGTTGCCAAGAAGTCATGTTGGGGAATAAGCAGGCTATGATGAATCCATTGTAACGAGGGGTCATGGTTCCGTTCTCATGGCGGCGAAAGGTTGATATGCAGTTCATAGGTGATTTAAAAAATACCGGCTTGAAAGCCACCTTACCGCGCATCACCATTTTGGAATTGTTCCAAAAAAGCGGACAACGCCACATGAGCGCCGAAGATGTCTACCGCTTAGTGCTCAACGAACGCGCCGACATCGGCCTGGCCACCATTTACCGGGTATTGATGCAGTTTGAACAAGCCGGCCTGCTGACGCGCAGCCAGTTTGAAGGCGGCAAGGCGGTCTACGAGCTCAACGAAGGCCAGCACCACGACCACCTGGTTTGCCTAGATTGCGGCCGAGTGGAAGAGTTTTTTGATGCGGAAATCGAAAAGCGCCAGCACGATATAGCGCGGGCCAAGGGTTTCGAGATTGCCGACCATGCGCTCAGCCTGTATGCGCATTGTTCACGCAACCCCTGCCCTAACAAAAACGCCTAGTCCACCTGGTTAGATTCCATGGCCTCGCGGTGGCGCGCCACGAATTTCTCATAGGTATCAATTCCGCGCAACTGCAAAATCGTGTTGCGCACCGCTGCCTCGACCAGTACCGCGATATTGCGACCGGCCACCACCTGTATCACGACTTTGCGCACGGGTATGCCCAGCACATCATGGGTTAACGGTTCATGCGGCAAACGGTCGTAGTCGCGCTCCAGGGTTTCCTTGCGCACCAAGTGCACGATCAGCTTGAGCCGCATTTTGCGGCGTACCGCTGTTTCGCCAAAAATAGCTTGTATGTCCAGCAAACCAATACCACGCACTTCCAGCAGGTTTTGCAGTAAGGCCGGGCAACGCCCTTCTAGGGTGGTCTGGTTGATGCGGTACAAATCCACCGCGTCATCGGCGACCAAGCCGTGGCCGCGGGAAATCAGCTCCAGCCCGAGTTCGCTTTTGCCCAGTCCCGACTCGCCGGTGATCATCACGCCCATGCCAAGAATGTCCATGAACACACCATGCAAGGTGGTGCGGTCGGCAAAATGCTTGGACAAATACGCGCGCAGCAGGTCAATCACAAAGGAGGCTGACTCGGCTGTCACAAACATCGGGATGTGCGCCTGCTCACACATCTTCAAGAGTGCCGGCGTGGGGGTCTGGCCATCTGCCACCACCAACACCGGCGGCTCCAGCGTCACGATGCGCGCGACCCGGCGCTCGCCCACCTGAGCATCCGCGTGAGACAAGTATTCGACTTCGCGCTGGCCCAGCACTTGCAAGCGATAAGGGTGTATGTAATTAAGGTAGCCGACCAGATCTGCGCCTGAGCGCGCCATGCGCACCGCGACTTCATCAAAGTGGCGTTCTTTGGCGCTTTGGCTGGCCACCCATTGCCAGTTCAACCGCCGTCTGAAGTCTTCAAATAAAACATCAGCGCTGACAACGGTGGGTTTCAAAACAAGATCGGCTTAAACGGTTTGTACCGATTGCCAGCTGGCGATCAGATGGTGCAGTTCCTGAGCGTCATTGCAGCTTTTGAGTTTGTCGCGCAATACAGCGTCGCTCAACATTTCGGCAATTTCTGACAGGATTTCCAGATGCTTTTGGGTAGAGGCCTCTGGGACCAAAAGAAAAATCATCAGACACACAGGTTTTTCATCCGGGGCGTCAAAGCCTATGGGATCGGCCAGACGGAACACCGCTGCCAGCGGCGTCTTCATGCCCTTGATACGACCGTGCGGTATGGCTACGCCGTAACCCAACCCGGTAGAACCCAGGCGCTCTCGCGCAAAAAGGCTGTCCGCCACCATGGCTCGGTTTAAGCCATGCAAATTTTCAAACAGCAAACCGGCTTCCTCAAAAGCACGTTTTTTACTGGTCGCGTCTACCTGCACAAGCGCTTGTGCAGCAGGCAATATGGCAGCGAGTCTGTTCATGATTGGGGGCTGATTATGCTCCTAGTTTGGGTGTCAAGCTAGGGTAAATAATGATAACTTTCATATTATGTAAAATCCGGCAGAAAAAAACCGCCTGACGGACAGGCGGTTGTGTTGGGCCAGAGCCGCAGATTTCAGTTCATCAATTCGCGTTTGACGCTGCTGTGATGGTGATCCTGCAACCTGTCCTTGTGGCGCACCACCTGACGGTCCAACTTATCGACGAGATCATCGACAGCTGCATACAAATCCTGGCTGGCGGATTCAGCGAACAAATCGCTGCCCTTGACATGGATATTGCATTCGGCTCGCTGCCTTCCTTGCTTTTCTTTCTGCTTTTCCACCGACAGCAACACGCGCACATCGACAACCTTGTCAAAATGCCGCATGACGCGATCAAGTTTTTGAATGACATAACCACGCAAAGCAGGCGTGACTTCCAGATGATGACCGCTGATCGTTAAATTCATACAAACCCTCCGGACAAAAACCTGTGCCAGACGCCCGGGCCTCATGCCTGAACGTTGACAGGTCACCTCCACTATGCGCCCAGTTGCCGAAAAAAGCAAACCGCAGCGCAATAAACCTTCATGCCCGTGGCTGCATCAGACCGGATTCAAGAAGTGACCCCGTAGCCGACGGCCCCTAGTCGGTATGCATCTTGACCCGCTGCGCCAGCACATAGGCCAGCAAGGAGGCCGCCACAGCCGCTACGGCACACAGCCAGTAATGCGTCACCTCACCTTGAACGTTGCGCTGTATCAACACGCCGCCCAGCCAGGTGGCCAAGCCCATGGACACCGATTGCACCGCGCCGTTCAAGGACATGAAAGTACCGCGAAATTGCGGCAACGCCGCCGAGGTCAACAAGGCCATACCGGGGATCATGCGTGCATTCATGCAGAAAAACAGGCTGGACGAGACAAACAAGACCAGCGCCAGAGGCGCGGTTTGCATCAATGTGGTGACAGTCAATGGCAGCATGGACAACAGCAACATGCGTTGAAACATGAAACGCTTACCGACCCGGTCCGTGAGTATGCCTACCCAGCGCGCGCTCAGCAAAGTCACGACTCCGCCGCTCAAATAAATAAGCGGTATTTCAGACGCCAGCAACACCTTGTTGGCCTGCATGTAAAGCGTGATGTAGGGCACGACGGTGAAAGCGGCAAACATCATGGCGCAAGACATGGCCAGCGCACGCCGGTGGTTGGCGTCGGCCAGCACGCCGCGAACGGCAAACAACATATTTTGACCTCGGGCCTGTGCCACATGTTTGTCCAGTCGCGGCAAGCTAAACACTGCCGCCAAGCCCACCAGAGCGCAAACCACAGCGATGGCGATGAAGCTGCTGTGCCAGCCGGCATAGTTGGCCAGCAACAGTCCGCACGGCACGCCCATGACGGTGGCGAGCGAAAACGAGGTCATCACCAGGCCGGTGGCACGCCCGCGCCGTGAAAATGGAATGACGTCACCGATGACGGTTTGCGTCATGGCCGACAGAATACCGCCAAACATGCCGGCGGAAATTCTGGCCAGCATCAACATGCCGTAGGTAGGCGCCAGTGCACAGCCAAGGGTGGTCAAAGCGAACAACACATAAACAGTCAACACAAGGCGTTTGCGCTCGAAGCGGTCGACAAACGAAGCAGCCAGCAAACCGGAAAAACCGGCGGCAAACGTGTATGCAGAAACCAGCAATCCGAATTGCGCATCAGTGATCTGAAACAAGGCTGTGAGTTGCGGACCCAGGGGCATCATGATCATGAAATCGACCACATGGGTAAATTGGATGCCGGCCAGGGTCAACAGCAATGCCCGTTCGCGCCCGGGCTTTAATTCAGTGTGCATGCAGCAAGGCCCAAAGCAAACCGGCGACTTTAACAGTCAGTCGACATGTCATAAAGCAGTGCAATAATGACCGCTTGATCAGCTACGGAGCAGACTCCTTGGAAACCTACCCTAGTCGGTAGCTTTCGGTCCACTGGCAACAGGCCGGGCGGCATCGAAAGCGAACCTTACCCTTTCATCCGCCCTTTCACGCACTGAGATTTGCCATGCTCAATATTTTTTCGCTGGCCAATGGCCGCCTGTTTCAGGAAGAAATTTCCTCGCTCGAAGAGTTGTCCCGTTTTCAACCTATATGGGTTGACCTGGAGTCACCTACACCTGAAGAAAAACGCTGGATCAGCCAGCACTTTGATGTGCAAGTCCCGGATGACGCCATGGACGAGGACATAGAAGAGTCTGCGCGCTTTTACGAAGAAGACAACGGCGAGTTGCATATCCGCTCCGACTTTTTGATCGCCGACATTGATGAGCCGCGCGCCGTGCGAGTGGCTTTTATTTTGAACCAGCATAACAACGCTTTGAAAAGCCACGGCGTGCTGTTTTCTGTCCATGAAGAAGATTTGCCGGTTTTCAGACTGCTGCGGCTGCGTGCACGACGCGCTCCGGGCTTGATTGAAGACGCCAAGGATGTGTTGCTTGAATTGTTTTCAGTCGACGCCGAATACTCTGCCGACACGCTCGAAGGTATTTACGATGAACTTGAAAAAGTCAGCAAGATGGTGTTGTCAGGCGACGTGACCGACGAACTCGCGGGCGAAGTGCTGGCAGAGATTGCGCGCCAGGAAGACTTGAACGGCCGTATACGACGCAACATGATGGACACCCGGCGCGCGCTGAGTTTCACCATGCGGCTGCGCATGCTCAACGCAGAACAATTTGACGATGCCCGCCAGATTCTGCGTGACATTGATTCACTCGACAGCCACACCGCGTTTTTGTTCGACAAGATCAACTTTTTGATGGATGCGACCGTAGGTTTCATCAACATCAACCAGAACAAGATCATCAAAATCTTTTCGGTGGCCAGCGTAGCCTTGCTGCCGCCTACGCTGATCGCCAGCGTGTACGGCATGAACTTTCAGTTCATCCCCGAATTGCAATGGACCTTCGGCTACGGCTATGCATTGGCCTTGATGGCGGCCAGCGCGGTTGTACCCATGATTTATTTCCGTCGCCGCGGCTGGTTGAAATAAAACCCGGCAGCAGATTCACAGCCCGAACAGCTGCCGCAGTCCTGCTTGATCCGGGCGGTAAATAACGCCTTTTTCAGTGATCAATGCACTGACCAGTTCGGCCGGTGTCACATCAAATGCCGGGTTGCGAACTTGCACGCCTGTCGGCGCCCAACGCTGTGCGCCAAAACCGGTGACTTCGTCATGGCTGCGCTCCTCGATGGGAATCGCGTCTCCATGCGGCAATTGCATATCGATGGTCGATAAAGGACAAGCCACATAAAAAGGGATGTTGTGCCGGCGCGCCAGCACCGCCACCATGTAAGTGCCTATTTTGTTGGCCACGTCGCCGTTGGCCGCTACCCGGTCAGTACCGACAATGACCGCGTCTACCTCACCGCATTTCATCAAATGCCCGGCCATGTTGTCAGTGATCAAGGTGACCGGAATGTTTTCCTGCACCATTTCCCAGGCGGTCAGTCTGGCACCTTGCAAAAACGGACGGGTTTCATCGGCAAACACAGAGATTTTTTTACCGGCCTCAACCGCCGAGCGGATCACCCCCAGCGCCGTGCCATGACCGGCGGTGGCCAAGGCGCCGGCATTGCAATGGGTCAACACGCGTGCGCCGTCTTTCAATAAAGCGGCGCCTAAGTCGCCCATGGCGCGGTTGATGCGCACATCTTCTGCGCTGATCTCATGGGCTAGCGCCAACAACGCAACAGCGAGTTGTGTTTGTGATTGATGCGCATGGGCTTGAAAAAAATCTTTCATGCGCTGCAAGGCCCAAAACAAATTCATCGCAGTGGGGCGACTGGCCGCCAATACCTCGAAACCGTGAGCCATGGCTTGCTCAAAGCCTGGCTTATCCGCATGCTTGTATGCCAGCGCCTGCAAAGCTACGCCGTAAGCTGCCGCACAACCGATGGCAGGCGCACCGCGCACCACCATACTGCGTATGCCTTGCGCGACTTCGTCGGCATTGGTATAGGACAGGTATTCAAAGCGCATAGGCAGAACACGCTGATCAATCATCTCCAGCTTGTCCGAGTGCCAGCGCAAAGTTTCAACCCGGCTGTTATCAGCGGTGCTTGTCATGTGTTGGTTTGGCCGTAGGTTTTGAATTTTTCATGCACTGCTTGCATTTGCTCAAGGCTCAGAATTGTCGGCTCACCGAGTTGCAGCGCTGTCCAATACTGTTCACACAAGGACTCGACTTCGATGGCCACTGCCACCGCTTTTTTCAAATCAGCGCCCAAAGCAATCAAACCGTGGTTGCCCAGCAAACAAGCTTTGCGGTCCTGCAAGGCTTTGAGTGCATGGTTGGACAATTCCTGCGTGCCGAACAAGGCATACGGCGCACAACGTATGCTGTCTCCCCCGGCAATGGCAATCATGTAATGAAACGCCGGAATCTCGCGGTGCAAACAGGCAAATGCGGTGGCGAACCTGGAGTGTGTATGCACAATGGCGCCGACGTCAGTTCGCGAGGCCAGGATATCGCGGTGAAAACGCCATTCGCTGGAAGGCTTGCCCGGCCCCGACGGTTCCCCGTTGAAATCCATTTGCACCATGGACTGCGGGCCCAAGTCCTGTGCCGCAATACCCGACGGTGTCACCAGCCATTGATCGCCAACACGTACTGACAAGTTGCCGGTGCTGCCCCGATTCAATCCGACAGCGTCGAGTTGCAAAGCGGCGGCCAGCATCTGCTCGCGTAACGCTTGTTCATTGGCAAGGCCTGGTGCTGGTGTGCTCATTCAAGCTGCGGTTCTGAGAACCCGCCCGGCGACGGCGTCGAGTTTGGCCGCCAGAGCCGGGTCGCGCGCCTGCGGCGCGGTGATGATGGCGAACTCCAAGGCCTTGCGGCAAGCGCAAGCATCGGCGTGTTTGTCAGCCGCCAAGGCAGGCGTCACTGCCTTGACCAGCGATCTGGCATTGTCAGCATTCGCCAGCAACACTTTGACAATGGCGTCTACCGTCACCGCGTCATGGTCAGGGTGCCAGCAATCGAAGTCAGTCACCATGGCCACCGAGGCATAGCAAATTTCTGCTTCACGCGCCAGCTTGGCCTCGGGCATATTGGTCATGCCGATCACGTCACAACCCCATTGACGGTAAAGCCGGGATTCAGCCAGGGTGGAGAACTGCGGCCCTTCCATCACCAGGTAGGTGCCGTTTCTGACCACCGGCAGTTGCAGGCCGCGCGCAGCAGTTTCAAGGTGATTGCCTAGCCGGTTGCATACCGGGTGCGCCATGGACACATGAGCAACGAGGCCAGTGGCGAAAAAACTTTTTTCACGCGCAAAACTGCGGTCAATGAATTGATCGACGATGACGAAAGTACCCGGCGGCAGTTCTTCTTTCAGGGAACCAACAGCACTGACTGAGATCAAGTCGGTCACTCCAGCGCGTTTGAGTGCATCAATATTGGCGCGGTAATTGATGGCAGACGGCGGAATTTTGTGACCGCGACCATGGCGCGGCAAAAACACCATTGGCTGACCATTGAGGTGGCCGAACAGGCATTCATCCGAAGGCTCGCCAAAGGAAGAATTGATCTTCTTCCATTGCTTATCCTGCAAGGCTTCGATGTCGTACACACCGCTGCCGCCGATGATGCCTATCACGCCAGTGCTATTGACGGTCATGTTCTTCTCCTGCTCACAGCCGACGCTTTGTGAGCGGCTTTATTCAATCGCCTTGACCATGTCCTCAACCACTTTTTTGGCGTCACCAAACACCATCATGGTTTTGTCCATGTAGAACAATTCGTTGTCCAGACCGGCATAGCCTGCGGCCATGGAGCGCTTATTGACGATGACTGTTTTGGCTTTGTAGGCCTCTAGGATCGGCATGCCGTAGATGGCGCTGCCCTTGATCATGGCGGCAGGGTTGACCACGTCGTTGGCACCCAGAACGATGGCCACATCCACCTGACCGAATTCGCCGTTGATGTCTTCCATCTCGAACACCTGGTCGTAAGGCACTTCGGCCTCGGCCAGCAATACGTTCATGTGGCCCGGCATACGCCCGGCCACTGGGTGAATCGCGTACTTCACCGTGATGCCTTTGTGGATCAGTTTTTCGGCCAACTCTTTCACCGCGTGCTGCGCACGGGCGACAGCCAAACCGTAACCGGGCACGATGACCACGGTTTCGGCGTTGCCCAGAATAAAGGCCGCGTCATCCGCGCTGCCGCTTTTCACCGGGCGCTGCTCGGTGCTACCGGCAACAGCCGTGCCAGCCTCGCCGCCGAAGCCGCCCAAAATCACGTTAAAGAACGAGCGGTTCATCGCCTTGCACATGATGTACGAGAGGATGGCACCGGACGATCCGACCAGCGAACCGGCAATGATCAGCATGCTGTTGTTCAGTGAAAAACCGATACCAGCGGCTGCCCAGCCCGAATAACTATTGAGCATGGACACCACCACTGGCATATCGGCGCCGCCGATAGGGATGATGATGAGCACACCCAGCACAAACGACAGCGCCAGCATGATGAGGAATGCGTCCCAGTTGCCAGTGAACATGAAGTACACGCCCAAGCCCACCGTGGCAATGCCCATAGCCAGATTCAGCATGTGCTGACCGGCAAACACCACCGGCGCACCCTGGAACAAACGGAATTTGTAGCTGCCAGAGAGTTTGCCGAAAGCGATGACTGAGCCACTGAACGTGATGGCTCCGATGGCTGCACCCAGGAACAACTCCAAGCGATTGCCGTTGGGAATATCCAGCGTGCCCAGACCTTGGGCCACGATGCCAAAGGCAGCGGGCTCAACCACTGCGGCTATGGCGATGAACACCGCCGCCAAGCCGATCATGCTGTGCATGAAGGCGACGAGTTCGGGCATTTTCGTCATCTCTACCCGTTGCGCCATGATGGCACCGGCGCCGCCGCCGATCACCAGACCGAGCAGCACCCAGCCCAGGCCGTCGGCGTGACCGGCCAGATTGACGATCAGCGCGGCGGTAGTGATCACGGCTATCGCCATGCCGCTCATGCCAAACAAATTACCGCGAATAGATGTGGTCGGGTGCGACAGCCCTTTAAGCGCCTGGATAAAGAAAATACTGGCGACCAAATAAAGAAGTACGACGAGGTTCATGCTCATTTGTCAGCTCCTGTCTTGGGGGCTTTTTTCTTGAACATTTCCAGCATGCGCCGGGTCACCAGAAAGCCGCCGAACACATTGACTGCCGCCAGCGCCACGGCCAGCACGCCCATGGTTTTGCCCAGCGGCGTGACGGTGAGCGCGGCCGCCAACATGGCGCCGACGATGATGATGGCAGACACCGCGTTGGTCACTGCCATCAGCGGCGTGTGCAAGGCCGGCGTGACGTTCCAGACGACGTGGTAGCCGACGTAAATCGCCAGCACAAAAATAATGAGGTTGGTGATGGTGTGGTCCATGCTTATTTCCTTTTGACGTCGCCGCCCTGAGTCATCAGGCAAGCCGCCACGATGTCGTCTTCCATGTCAACGGTGAATCCCTTGTCCTTGGGCAGCACCAGTTTCAAAAAATCCAGCACATTGCGTGCATACAGTGCCGAAGCATCAGCTGCCACCAGCGCAGGCAAATTGGTTTCACCGACCAAGGTCACACCGTGTTTGACCACCGTGCGGTCGGCTTCGCTCAAGGGGCAATTGCCGCCCACGCCATTGGCGCCTTTACCAGCCGCCAAGTCGATGATGACCGAGCCCGGCTTCATGCTCTTGACCATGTCCTCGGTGATCAACACCGGCGCGGCACGGCCGGGAATCAAAGCGGTTGAAATGACGGCGTCGGCCTGCGCCACGCGCTTGGCCACTTCCAATTTCTGACGGTCCAGCCAGCTCTGCGGCATAGGGCGCGCATAACCGCCCACGCCTTCAGCGGCTTCTTTTTCTTCAGCAGTTTCATAAGGCACGTCGATGAACTTGGCACCGAGCGACTCGACCTGTTCTTTCACGCTGGGACGCACGTCCGAGGCTTCGATCACTGCGCCCAAGCGCTTGGCGGTAGCAATCGCCTGCAAACCGGCCACGCCGACACCCAAAATGACAATGCGCGCGGCCTTGACGGTACCGGCGGCGGTCATCAACATGGGGAAAAAGCGCTGGTATTTGTCAGCAGCCATCATCACGGCCTTGTAACCGGCGATATTGGCCTGCGAGGACAACACGTCCATGCTTTGCGCGCGCGTGGTGCGCGGCGCGGCTTCCAAAGCGAAACTGGTCAGCCCGGCCGCCGCGATGCGCTGTAAACCGTCGGCATCAAACGGGTTGAGCATGCCCACCAATGCGCTGCCGGATTTCATGTGTGACAACTCAGCGGCAGACGGGGCGCGCACTTTGAGCACCAATTCGGCACCCAAGGCACCAGCAGCGTCGGTGATTTGCGCGCCTGCGGCTTCATAAGCCGCATCGGTGACACTGGCTGCAACACCAGCGCCCGACTGCACGTGGACAGTGTGGCCCTGGGCAATGATTTTTTTGGCCGTTTCAGGGGTCACGGCAACACGGGTTTCGCCCGCCGTGGTTTCGGCAGGCACGCCAATCAGCATGTTTATCTCCTCTACTCAATGGGCGAGAATCATCGCAGATTCACAATACGCCCCAAAAACAGGGATTTTGCACCATGACGTACCGTTGGAAACCCAGTGTGACCGTGGCCGGCATCATCGAACAAGATGGTCGCTATTTATTGGTGGAAGAGCACACCCCCAAAGGCTTGATGTTCAACAACCCTGCCGGCCATTTAGATCCGGGCGAGTCGCCGCTGCAAGCCTGTGTACGCGAGGTCTTAGAGGAAACTGCATATGCTTTCACGCCGACCGCACTGGTCGGCATTTACCTGTCGCGCTTTAGCAAACCGCCCACGCCGCAGGACCCAGAAGAAGACATCACCTATTTGCGGTTTGCCTTCACCGGCGAGCTCGGCGCGCATGACCCAACCAGACAGTTGGATACAGGCATTGTGCGAACCCTGTGGATGACTATGGACGAGATGAAAGCCACCCAAGCGCGGCACCGCAGCCGCTTGCTGATTCGTTGCGCCGAAGACCATATTCGCGGTATTCGCTTGCCGCTGGATGCGATTTACACTGATGTCAGCGTCTTCATGCCCGGCGGGCCGGCTTGATTCAGGCCTTGAGTATTTGCGCTGCCGGGTCTTCCGCTGCCATGACCTGCCGCGCCCAAGGCGCAAGACGCGCGGTATCTGAACGCAGCACTTCCTGCTTGACCCGCAATATCTGCGTCGGGTGCATAGAGAAATACCGCAAACCTAATCCCAGCAGCAAACGAGTCAGGGCCGGGTCACCCGCCATTTCGCCGCACAAAGCCACCTCTTTGCCGGCCGCCGCGCCCTGAGCAATCGTGTCTGCCAGCAAATGCAGTATGACGGGGTGTAAGGGGTCGTACAAATGCGCCACCTGCTCGTCAGCCCGGTCGATCGCCAATGTGTACTGAATCAAATCGTTGGTGCCTACCGATAAAAAATCAAAATGCTTGAGAAACAACGGCAAGCTCAAGGCCGCAGCCGGTACTTCAATCATGGCGCCTACAAGCAGGGAACCGTAGGGCACGGATTTTTTGTCCAGCTGCCTGCGGGCCTGTTCCAGCAGTTGAAAGGTCTGGTGAATTTCTTTGGCGTGCCCCAGCATGGGAATCAGCAAATTGACTTTACCGTGCGCCGACGCACGCAATATGGCGCGCAACTGGCTCAAAAACATGCTCGGGTCTGCCAGGCTCCAGCGGATGGCACGCAGTCCAAGCGCAGGATTTAGGTGGGCCTGGTCTTTGACAGTGCGGTCCAGCGGTTTGTCTGCGCCGACGTCCACCGTGCGTATGGTCACCGGCAAGCCTTGCATGCCTTCGACAGCGCGCTTGTACGCCTGGTATTGCTCTTCTTCGTCCGGTAACAGGCCTTCGCGGCCCATGAATAAAAATTCGCTGCGGAATAAACCGACGCCGGCAGCACCCATGTCCATGGCGATGCGGGTGTCTTCGGGCAATTCGATATTGGCCAGCAAATGGATGTGCTTGCCGTCCAGCGTCACCGCCGGTGTATGTCTTAATCGCGCCAGTCGCTCCCGCTCCAGTTCAGCCTGGCGTTGCTTGAAAGCGTATTCGGCCAGGATGATGGGTGACGGGCCGACGATGATGACGCCTGCATCGCCGTCGATGATGACCCAGTCGTCCTGTCGCACGAGTTGACTGGCGTTGCGCGCGCCGACTACCGCGGGAATGTCCAAGCTGCGCGCCACGATGGCGGTATGCGAGGTCTTGCCGCCGACGTCGGTGACAAAGCCGGTGAACACGCTTTGCTTGAATTGCAACATATCGGCCGGTGACAAATCGTGAGCAATCAACACCAGCGGGACTTCATGGTTATCTTCTAGCAAATGGTCTTGGTGCCAAGAACTCGTCGGCTTGCGCGCTGCGGGTTGAGGCAAACTGGTGGGCAAGCCTTTTATATGCCGCAACAAACGTTCGACCACTTGCTCGAGGTCGCCTTTGCGTTCGCGTAAATAAGCGTCTTCCATGTCGTCAAACTGCCTGGCCACTACTTCGAGTTGCGAGGTCAGCGCCCACTCGGCGTTATAGAGCCGGTCTGTCACCCAGTGCTTAACGCCATCGGCCAGCATTTCATCCTGCAACAACATCATGTGCACTTCCAGCAGCGCCGGCAACTCGGGCGGCGCGTCCTTGGGCACCGATTGGTGCAAACGCTGCACTTCAGCCATTACCGCGGCGCGCGCCTGAGTGATGCGCAGCATCTCGTCTTCGATTTGTTCAGGCTTGATGAAATAGTGAGCCACATCCACCCGGCTGCTGGCCACCAGCACCGCTTTGCCTATGGCAATACCGCGCGCAACCGCCAGACCGTGGATGGAGAAGGTCATAAAGAAGTCATTGCCCTTCGTCAAATTTATCGGCGATCAGTTTTAACAAGGCCTGCATGGCTTCCAGCTCCTGTTCGCCTATGGTTTCAATGCTGATTTCTGTGCCCATGCCGGCCGCCAGCATCATCACGCCCATGATGCTTTTGGCATTGACCCGGCGTTCGCCGCGCGTCACCCAGACTTCGCAGGGAAAGCTGGCTGCTATTTTGGTCAATTTGGCCGAGGCCCGTGCGTGCAATCCCAGTTTGTTACAAACCACTGTATTCGTTTTCATCACTGCTTTTGAAATTGTTATGTATTGACAGGATTGCCTTCAAGCTGACAAACCCCTTTTGTTCCGCCATCCAATGCACGATCTGTGAGTTGGTCCAGTTTTTCATGCCGATAGCACACCGTTCGCAGCAACATGGGCAGATTCACACCTGCAATTAAACGGGAGTTCAACCCGCTGACAAGACGCTGAGCAATGTTGGCGGGGGTGGCCCCCATCACATCAGTCAACACCAAGATGTCTGACTGAGGTTCAGCGGCCAGCAACAAGCGCGCTGCTGTCAAGGTGTCTTCCGGCGCTTCATGCGGCGGCACATCCATCGCCATGACTTCAGCACTGCACTCGGGAAAGACGTGCAAAGCACAATCCCTCAAGGCGTTAGCCAAAGGTGCGTGGGCGATGATCAGAATACGTGTGCTCATGTGCAGGACTCCGGCTGGATTATCACCGCTTGCCCGGTTAAGTCCTTGTTAAGAGACAATGTCAGAATGCATTCACTTGATGGCATCAAAGTTTTAGATTTGTCCCGCGTTCTGGCCGGCCCCTGGTGCACACAAACCTTGGCCGATTTAGGCGCAGATGTGGTCAAGGTCGAGCGCCCCGGTGTTGGTGACGACACGCGCGGTTGGGGCCCGCCTTTTTTGCAAACCGCCGCACAAACCGACAGTGCGGAATCGGCTTATTTTCTAGGCGCCAACCGCAACAAACGTTCCATCACCTGCGACCTGTCCAGCGCCGACGGTCAGCAACTGATTCGCGCGCTGGCTTTAAAAGCAGATGTGCTGGTGGAGAACTTCAAGGTCGGCGATATGCAACGCTACGGGCTTGACTACGCTTCTATCAAAGCCATCAACCCGCGGCTGGTTTATTGCAGCATCACTGGATTCGGCCAAACCGGTCCTTACGCTGAGCGTGCCGGTTATGACTTTGCGGTTCAGGCTATGGGCGGCTTGATGAGCGTCACCGGCGAGCGTGACGACGCAGGCGGCGGGCCGCAAAAAGTGGGTGTGGCCGTGGCTGATTTGTTCACCGGCATGTACGCCACGGTCTCGATTCTCGCGGCCTTACGCCACGTAGAGCGGACCGGCAGCGGCCAGCACATAGACATGGCTTTGCTGGACACGCAGGTCGCAATGCTGGCCAATCTGGGGGCTAATTACCTGATCAATTCCCCGACTAAGCCGCCGCCGGGTCGCATGGGCAATGCACACGTGAATATCGTTCCGTACCAAGTGTTTGAGGTGGCCGCCAACACGGCAGGAGAACGCGATTTTTTGATTGTTGCTGTAGGCAACGATTCCCAGTACGCCAAATTCTGCGAGTGCATAGGCCACCCGGAATGGGCAAGCGATGAGCGCTTTGTGCGCAACCAGGGCCGGGTCATTCACCGTGATGTGTTGATTCCCATGCTGGCTTCAGCCTTGATGGCGCATGGCAAAAAACACTGGCTGGCCTTGCTTGAAGCCGCCAAGGTGCCGTGCGGGCCAATCAATAATCTGGCCGAGGTGTTTGTCGATCCGCAAGTGCTTGAACGCGGCATGGTGCAACAGTGGCAGCATCCGCTCAAAGCCGATTTGTCGCTGGTGGCAAGCCCGATTAAAATGAGCGAGACACCGGTGCGTCAGGATTTACCGCCACCCATGCTAGGCCAGCACACTCAGCAGGTCATTGATGAGTGGCTGGGCTGATCAACAGCAATAACTCACTTGTTGCGGAAATTATCGTGGCAGTTTTTGCACGTTCCGCCGGTCGCGCCCACCGCAGATTTCAAGTCTTCCAGTTTGCCGGTTTTGGCCGCCGCAGACAGTTTGACCGCTTCGGTCTGCATTTTTTCTGCGGCTTCCTTGAACTTGGCCTTGTCTGTCCAAATTTCGGGCTTGGCTTTGGTGTTGCCGCCCTGGTCTGTGCCTTCGCCAAAAGCCGCCCACGGCAGTTTTGACATGGTTTCGACGACGGCAGCGTTGTCGGCAGCGGTTTTGGCATCAAAAGGGATTTTTCCCTGAGCCATGGCAGCCAGGCGGGTGAAATGCTGGCCCATGACAAACAAAGCGCTCTGACGGTACTTGATCGCGTCTTCAGCTTTGGCAAACTGTGCCTGAGCCGGTAATGACAGGCAAGCACTCATGAATAACGAGGTGTAAAGCACGGTTTTTAACATTAAAAACTCCTTAAGTTATCTTTGAAGTTTAGCCTTGCTGTTTTTTTTTGCTCTCAGGTCTAGTACCATGTTTATGCTTTATGAATGAATCTGCAACCATGCCAACCGCTGTCAAAGTCTGGGATTTACCTACCCGCTTGTTTCACTGGCTGCTTGTCGCCAGCCTGTGCGGCTCAGGCCTTAGCGTTTTTTATTTTGAAAACATGACATGGCACGCTTACTTCGGTTACGGCGTGCTGTCACTGCTGCTATTTCGTCTGGCCTGGGGCTTTACCGGCGGGCATTGGTCGCGTTTCGCGGCGTTCATCCCTTCTGTGCAGCGCAGCCTGGCTTATCTGCGACAACCTGACAACTGGCAGCAGCCTGGGCATAACCCCTTAGCCGCCTGGTCTGTTTGGGCCATGTTGATCGTTTTATGCATGCAAGTTGCCAGCGGCTTGTGCGCAGATGACGATGCCGGTTTCAGCGGCCCCGTTAGTGCCCTGGTAAGTAACCGGACGGTGGAATTGCTTACTTTTTACCACGCAGATATTGGTAAATGGATATTGGGCTTGCTGATTGGCCTGCACCTTGGTGCTGTTTCATTTCAGGTTTTTTACAAACGCCAACCCTTGGTACTCGCCATGGTGAGCGGTTATCGCCTTTGGCAGGACAGTAACGTTATGTTTTCTAAAGACCATAATCTGCAACGCATCAAGGCTTTAGGGCTTTTTAGCTTGTGCGCTGCTTTGGTTTTTGCAGGGGTTTACGGCTTAGAAAAGGCCGTCTCCGGCTAATCCGGTGAGAAGCAAACCGGCCCGCAACATACTGCGGGCCAGTGCTCAGATTCAGTGCTTGACTTGCGACAACATGGTGTCTGCGTCACTGACTTCAAATTTACCGGGACCTTCAATGTTCAAGGTCTGCACTTTACCGTCCTTGACAAGCATGGAGTAACGGTTAGAGCGCAAGCCCAGACCTTTGCCGGTCAAGTCCAAGGTGAGACCTGTGGCTTTGGTAAAAGCCGCATCGCCATCAGCCATCATGCGCACTTTGCCGGTGGCGTGCAATTCACGGCCCCAGGCACCCATGACAAACGCATCATTGACACTGACACACCAGATTTCATCCACGCCTGCGGCTTTCAACTCAGTCATCTTGTCTAAATAACCGGGCACGTGCTTGGCAGAGCAAGTGGGCGTGAATGCACCGGGCAAGGCAAACAAGGCAATGGTTTTTCCTGCGGTGGCCTTGGCCACGTCTATCGCGTTGGGGCCTATGCTGCAGCCTTCGCCGTCTACCTCTGAATATTCCATCAAGGTGGTGTTTGGAATGGTATCGCCGACTTTAATCATGGTAATGCTCCTTTTAAAAACAAATGACCCACAATTGTGGGCCATTTGGTCGAACCTTGTTCGCGCGAAAGCGAATTCAATTCAAACCGCGGGTGCTTTTTCAACCAGGCGTGTGGCAACCCAGTTCTTGGTTTTAGAAATCGGACGGCTTTCAGTGATCTCGATCACGTCGCCGAGGTGGTACTGACCGGTTTCATCATGCGCGTGGTACTTGCTGGACTTGCCAACGATCTTGCCATAGAGCGCGTGTTTGACACGACGCTCGACCAGCACAGTGACAGTTTTGGCGCGCTTGGCGCTGACGACCTTGCCGATGAGAGTGCGTTTGAGTGATGTTTTGGCTTCAGTCATGTTCACTCCTGGGCAGCGGCTTGTTCAGCCTGTATGGTTTTGGCGCGGGCAATAGCGCGGCGTGTCACCTTCATTTGTGAAGTGTTGGTGAGTTGTTGCGTGGCTTTTTGCATGCGCATATTGAAATGGGCTTTTTGCAATTCCTTGATCTCAGTGTCGAGACCGGCGGCGTCTTTTTGGCGTAATTCAGATGTTTTCATGTTTCAGCTCCTGAATCATTGGCCGATGAGGCGGGACACAAAGGTGGTGCGCAAAGGCAGTTTGGCAGCCGCCAAACGGAAAGCTTCACGCGCGAGTTCTTCGGGCACACCGACGATTTCATAAAGCACTTTGCCGGGCTGAATTTCAGCCACGTAGTACTCAGGATTGCCCTTGCCGTTACCCATACGGACTTCGGCAGGTTTTTGTGAAATCGGCTTGTCCGGAAAAATACGGATCCAGATGCGGCCGCCACGTTTGACGTGACGGGAAATGGCACGACGTGCAGATTCGATTTGACGCGCGGTCAAACGGCCGCGGTCGGTGGATTTCAAGCCGAAGTCGCCGAACGCCACGGTATTGCCACGGGTGGCGATGCCGGTGTTGCGACCTTTTTGTTCCTTGCGGTATTTACGGCGCGCTGGTTGCAGCATGCTTATTCTCCTTGTCCGTCCGCAGCCGTGCCAGTGGATGCGGGCGCGGTGATCTTACGAACGCGCTTGACGGTGGTTTTGGGAGCATCGGTGGCGTCAGCGGGTTTATCGCTGCCATCAGCCGGTGCGGCATTGGTTCCTGTGGGACGACGGGCGCCACGTGCAGGCGGACGATCACTGCCCGGACGTGCGTCACGGCGCGGGCCGCGTGGACGACGTTCTTCATCAGAACGGGGTTCCTGCGCGGCAGGTGCGTCATTGCGTCCGAGTGTGTCGCCTTTGTAAACCCACACTTTGACGCCGATGATGCCGTAGGTTGTCTTGGCTTCAGAGGTTGCGTAGTCGATATCGGCACGCAATGTATGAAGTGGCACACGGCCTTCGCGGTACCACTCGGTACGCGCGATCTCGATACCGTTTAAACGACCTGCAGACATGATCTTGATGCCTTGGGCACCCAGACGCATGGCGTTTTGCATGGCGCGCTTCATAGCGCGGCGGAACATGATCCGCTTTTCCAACTGCTGGGTGATGCTGTCGGCGATCAGTTGTGCATCGATTTCGGGCTTGCGCACTTCTTCGATGTTGACTGCCACCGGCACGCCCAAGCGGGCTGCGAGTTCTTTCTTGAGGTTTTCAATGTCCTCGCCTTTTTTACCGATGACCACGCCTGGGCGTGCGGAAAAAATGGTGATGCGGGCATTTTTGGCAGGACGCTCAATCAGAATGCGTGAAACCGCAGCATTTTTGAGTTTGACCTTGAGGTACTCGCGCACTTTGATGTCTTCTGCCAGCATGCCGGCAAAGTCTTTGTTGCTGGCATACCAGCGGCTGGCCCAGTTGCGGCTGACCGACAGGCGGAAACCGGTGGGGTGTATTTTTTGTCCCATATCTTCCTAGACCTTTCAGTTGCCGACCGTCACGTACACATGGCACGTGGGCTTGCTGATGCTGTTGCCACGGCCTTTGGCGCGTGCAGTGAAACGTTTGAGCGTTGCGCCTTGTTCCACGTAAATGGTTTTGACGCGCAATTCGTCAATGTCAGCACCGTCGTTGTGCTCGGCATTGGCAATCGCCGACTCCAGCACTTTTTTAACGATACCAGCTGCTTTTTTCTGGGTGAAAGTCAGGATGTTGAGGGCCTGGTCCACTTTTTTGCCGCGAATCAAGTCTGCCACTAACCGGCCTTTGTCGACCGATAAGCGCACACCTCGCAGGACTGCACGTGTTTCCATAGCTGCTCCTTACTTCTTCTGAACTTTTTTATCAGCCGGATGGCCTTTGAAGGTCCGAGTCAGCGCGAATTCGCCCAACTTGTGACCCACCATCTGGTCGGTGATATAGACCGGCACGTGTTGCTTGCCGTTGTGGACCGCAATGGTCAGGCCGATGAAATCGGGCAGGATCATTGAGCGACGCGACCAGGTTTTGATCGGTTTTTTGTCTTTGTTGGCGACGGCTTTTTCCGTTTTGGCCAGCAAATGGTGGTCAACGAACGGGCCTTTTTTGAGTGAGCGTGTCATGTGTTAACCCTTATTTCTTGCGACGTGAAACGATCATGACCTGGGTACGCTTGTTATTGCGGGTGCGATAGCCCTTGGTCAGATTGCCCCATGGATCCACAGGCGCGCGGCCTTCGCCGGTACGACCTTCACCACCACCGTGCGGGTGATCAACCGGGTTCATGGCCACACCGCGAACGGTCGGGCGGATACCCATCCAACGTTTGACACCGGCTTTGCCCAATTGACGCAAGCTGTGCTCTTCGTTGGCGACTTCACCGATGGTGGCGCGGCATTCGATATGGATTTTGCGGACTTCACCTGAGCGCATACGCACCTGGGCGTAAGTGCCTTCACGCGCCAGCAAGGTGGCAGAGGTGCCAGCCGAACGGGCGATTTGCGCGCCTTTACCGGGACGCAATTCGATGCAATGAATGGTTGAACCCACTGGAATATTGCGGATCGGCAGCGTGTTGCCAGCGCGGATGGGCGCTTCTGCACCGCTGTGAATGGTGGCACCGACTTCCAGACCGCGCGGGGCGATGATGTAAGTGCGCTCGCCATCGGCGTAACAGATCAAGGCAATGTGAGCCGTGCGGTTCGGGTCGTATTCAATACGCTCGACCTTGCCGGGAATGCCGTCTTTCATACGACGGAAGTCGACAACGCGGTAATGGTGCTTGTGACCGCCGCCTTTGTGGCGAACAGTGATGTGGCCATTGTTATTGCGACCGGCGTGTTGGAACTGAGGTTCCAGCAACGGCGCATAACCCGGGCCTTTGAACAAATGGTCACGCGTGACCTTGACCACACCCCGTTGACCGGGGGAGGTGGGTTTCATTTTGATGACTGCCATGATTAAGCCACCTCTCCAGACAGGTTCAGCTCTTGACCGGGCTTGAGCGTCACATAGGCTTTGCGAATGTTGTCGCGGCGACCTACAGAACGGCCGAAACGCTTGGTTTTGCCTTTGATATTGACCACGGAAACGCCTTTGACCTCGACCTTGAACATGAGTTCAACAGCGGCCTTGATTTCGGGCTTGGTGGCGTTTTGCAGCACTTTGAAAGTGACTGCATTGGAATTTTCGGCAACCATGGTGGCTTTTTCAGACACGATGGGCGCCACGAGCACGGCCATCAAACGGCCTTCGTCAAATTTCGGGGTGCTCATGCGAACATCTCCTTGAGTTTGTCGATGGCGCCTTTGGTGACCAGCACCTTTTTGTAATGCACCAACGATACCGGGTCTGCGTAACGCGGCTCGACAACCAGCACATTGGCCAGGTTGCGCGACGCGAAATACAAGTTGTCATCTACTTCTTCGGAGATGACCAGCACGGATTGAAGGTTCATAGCTTTGAGTTTGGAAGCCAGCAGTTTGGTTTTGGGGGCTTCGATTTTGAGCGAATCCACCACAGCCAGACGGCCTTCACGCACCAACTGGGAGAAGATGGCGGCCATACCGGCGCGGTACATCTTCTTGTTGATTTTTTGTGTGAAATTTTCTTCCGGGCTGTTCGGGAAGGCACGACCGCCGCCACGCCAGATGGGGGAAGAAGTCATACCGGCACGGGCGCGGCCTGTGCCTTTTTGCTTGAACGGCTTTTTGGTTGAGTGCTTGACCTGTTCACGGTCTTTTTGTGCACGTGTGCCTTGTCGCGCGTTGGCCTGGTAGGCCACCACAATCTGGTGTACCAGGTCTTCGTTGTAAGCGCGGCCGAACAGAGTTTCAGGCGCGTCAAATTTGGCAGACGCCTGGCCCTGGTCATTCAGGAGTTCGATTTGCATCAGTTGGCTCCCTTGGATTTGATGGCGTGACGCACCGTGACAAAACCACCGGCGGATCCGGGCACAGCGCCCTTGATCAGCAACAGTTGACGCGCTTCATCAATGCGGATCACGTCCAGATTTTGGGTGGTGACGGTCTCGTCGCCCATATGGCCAGACATTTTTTTGCCTGGAAACACACGGCCGGGATCCTGCGCCATGGAAATAGAACCGGGCACATTGTGCGAACGGCTATTACCGTGAGACGCGCGTTGTGAACGGAAATTGTGGCGCTTGATGGTGCCTGCGAAACCTTTACCAATGGAAGTACCTTGTACGTCCACTTTTTCACCGACAGTGAAAATGGCAGAAGGTGGGACCGAGGTACCGGCTGGATATTGCGCTGCGGTTTCTGCGGTGACGCGGAATTCCTGGGTGATTTCGCCGGACTGTACGCCGGCTTTGGCCATGTGACCGGCCTGCGGCTTGGTGACGCGCGAAGCTTTTCGCAAACCAAACGTCACCTGCAAGGCAACGTAGCCGTCATTTTCCTGGGTCTTGACCTGGGTCACTCGGTTGTTGGATACATCTACCACTGTGACAGGCACTGCGTCCCCATCATCAGTGAACAGACGCATCATGCCCACCTTGCGGCCCAGCAATCCCAGTCGATTGCTTTGACTCATGTTTTTCTCCAAAACTTTCACCGCTGTCACTTCAATTGGCAACTGCGTTTGGTGTATGAAAGAAGGTTGATAATTTCTTCGCGCATTTTGTGCGAAGCCTTGCATTCTAGCTGAAATTTTTCCGCTTGTGCGGATTTCTGGCTAATTTTCCTACTGCGCCGCCCCGCTTGAGGGCGGCGGCTGGTTTTATTGCAGTTTGATTTCGACGTCGACGCCGGCAGGCAAATCGAGCTTCATCAAAGCATCAACGGTTTTGTCGGTCGGATCCACGATGTCCATCAAACGCTGGTGCGTACGAATTTCCAACTGGTCACGGCTGGATTTGTTGACGTGCGGTGAACGCAGAATGTCAAAACGCTTCATGCGTGTCGGCAATGGCACGGGGCCTTTGACGATGGCGCCGGTGCGCTTGGCGGTGTCCACGATTTCAGCGGCAGACTGGTCGATCAGTTTGTAATCAAACGCTTTGAGGCGGATGCGGATTTTTTGTTTGGTTGACATGCTGATTCCTTAAGCGATGATTTTGGCAACCACACCGGCACCGACGGTTTTGCCGCCTTCGCGGATGGCGAAGCGCAAACCTTCTTCCATCGCAATCGGGTGGATCAGCTTGACCGTGATCGACACGTTGTCACCA
>Ga0209768_10000495_pt1 | contig 26512 bp, 26 predicted proteins | sample LauGreSBDMM110SD_3_FD_187564 | JGI IMG/M metagenome (GOLD analysis project Ga0209768, IMG submission 187564) | Freshwater lake microbial communities from Lake Michigan, USA - Sp13.BD.MM110.SD (SPAdes) (version 2) | ecosystem: Environmental > Aquatic > Freshwater > Lake | place: Lake Michigan... | reverse complement strand
TGATCAAAGCAGGCGTTTCAAAATTGCTAGATTCCCATATTCAGTCGCGTCGTGGAAGAAAAGCTTTGAGAGATGCGGATAGTTCAGCCCTTTATCCACTGGCAAGAAACTACACAGCACAGAACCTGAAGACTGCGCTGGCTGTTTACGACCTTTGGCACATGGGAAAGGTTAACCCAGAAGAAAAGCTTTACCTTTGGGAAATTGGCGTCAAGGTTGGTCTAAACCGACTTTCAGTCAAGGATGCGAAGTCTTCCGATAAGCATGCACGCTATGAAGCTCGCAACAGACTTAATGCCACTGTGCTTAGATACGTTAAAGAGGCACAGAAGATCATCAAGGGTGTTGAGTTAGGTGAGTTCCCTGCCGTCTAAATTTCCCCATCACATCTAGCATTCATAAATACCCCTCATATACAAACTTATAAAGGGACCAAACTATGGCAATTATCAAACTCGATCAACAAACAAAAAATGTCAATATCGCAGAATGCTCAATTGAGCACACGCTGATCTTTAAGTACTTTGACGACTTACCAGAAAAGCAGCGTGACGACGAGTTCAAGCGAGCACTACAAATTGGTGTCATAGCGCTTATGGAGGATCGCTTTGCAGCTTTTCTTTCTAGAACAGAGGGTGAGTTAGGGACCCAACTTGAATCACTCAAACTAATTTATGAAAGAAACGTTAAGGCCAAAGAAAAAACAACAGAGTCAGGCACTAGTGCTGAGCCAGAAATTTATAAAGAAATACAGAATTACCTAGACCGAGCTGGCTTTGCTGATGACGATGTAGTCATGACTGGCGCTTCTGTTGGAGCAATTCCGCGAAACAAGACTGGTGACATCGTTCTTAAAGTCAATGGCGATGACACAAAGAAGATTGCAGTTGAAGTCAAGTTTGATCAGTCTCTAGCACTTGGTGAATTTGATGGAACAGACAGCCTTGGTCGCCCACGTGATACAGCCATAAGTCAAATGATTGAGTCAATGGCAAATCGTGAGGCGCAGTTAGCAGTGATTGTTTTTGATCAAAGCCGATCATCAGATGGACTCAAAAACATGGTTAACGGCATATCTTGGATTCCAAGTGTTGGATTCGTAGTCATCATTGATGATGTGCGCCAAGACTACTCCAACTTGTTTATTGCCCTTGATTTGGCACGCAGTATGTTGATGAGCACACTGCAAGTGGTTGATCAGAATATTTTTGAAAGTCTTCTTGGAAGAATGTCAAAAGATCTTTCATCTATCTTAGAAACTGAAAAGCTTCTCAAGGAAAACCACGCAAATCTCAAGAAGATTGCTACCTCAATTCGCAAGCATGCAATGCTAGTGGGATTCACGCAGAAGATACTCAAAGACTTCATCGCCAATGGAAATGTCAGCAACCAAGAGTTGCTTAAGCTTTACCACGGAGACGGACTCAAGGAAGAGTTCGCTGCAATCACCAAAGATGTTGAGGCCATTTTTCCTGCGTTGGAAATTGATAACTGATCAATGAACTTTTGTATTTTTGTCTTACTGAATTGGGAGAAAACCACTAAGTAGTCAATGGGCAACCAGAGGCTAGAATTTGAAGATTATGAACTTTAGGCAAATTGAGGCTTTCCGTCACGTTATGCTGCGCGGCAGCATAACGCGCGCGGCAGAGGCTATGTCACTTTCGCAACCTGCAGTGAGTCACTTAATCTCTGATTTAGAGGATTGGCTCGGTTTCACATTATTCGTACGCCGTGCTGGCCAACCTCTGAAGCCAACCAGTGAGGCCGAGTCACTTTTCGCGGAGGTTACGCGATCCTTCTTAGGTTTAGATGAACTAACGCGCTCGGCAAATCAAATACGCGCTCAGAGAAGTGGGCATCTTCGCGTCGTAGCACCAGCATTCATCGCCAATAGCATTTTGAGTGACGCGACTGCGGCTTATCTTAAAAAGTACACGAACAGCAGTGCCATGATCGAGGTCAGAAATCACAATGATATTGTGGACATGGTGGCCGCCAACGTTATAGATTTAGCCGTTGTTGTATTGCCAGTAGCAAGTGATCTAGTTGTAGTGGAGGAACTCGGGCAGTTCGAACTACTTTGCGCCATGCGGCACGATCATCCTTTTGCAAGTGAAGATCGCCTGAGCCTGCAAAAGTTACAAGACGAAGATCTGATCACAAACACAGACGGATCTCAAATTGGCCTAGCCGCCGAGAGGCTGCTTCAAGCGAGCGGTATTTCAGTCACACGCCGCGCCACCGTTCGAACCCAAGAAATCGCATGCAGTTTGGTTGCGCGTCGCGTCGGAATTGCAATTGTCGCTAGGCCGCTTCCAGACCATGTTGAAAACTATCCAGAGATCGTATTTCGCCCTCTGGAGCCGACATCCCATATCACCATTGGTATCTTGTTATCAAAATCCAGTGAAAACTCGCAACGGCTAGCCAAATTCATTGAATGCGTACGCGACAGCGCACAGAACCTCATGCGTTAGATGTATGCATTGAAGATGTAGTGGGGAACCAAACCCCTCAACTCTGCGTATGACCTCCTAAAAAAAATTGATTTGCCCCCGCCGGTGAGATCTGACATCCTTACTTAAGGTCAATCTTGTTTGGATCACTAGAAAGTACGTCTTGGGAACAATTAATTTAGGCATGGACGCAACTAAAACTTTACTTAACCCGGAACACGGTGTCCTAGAGAGCGCTAGAGAAGCCGAGGGCCTTGAGCAATTTCGAAACGACTTTTTAGCGTTCGATGAGGGAATTTACATGAACCTCGCCGGAAGAGGGATCTTGTCACGAACTACCCGCAAAGCGCTAAATGCAGGCCTTGACGACCAGATGATGGGACGCGTTAGTAAGTCGCTTTGGAAGGCTGCGGCAGAAGAATCGCGTCAACGCTTTGGCGACTTGCTAAATGCAAGCCCTACAGAAATTGCATGTACCAAGAATGTTTCAGAGGGACTGAACGCAATTGCAACGGCACTCCCTTGGTCACCAGGCGACAACGTCGTTTACTGTCCAGATTTCGATCACCCTAACGCATCCTACACTTGGCTTAACTTGGATCGCATGGGCGTTGAACATCGTCCAGTGCCACTGCTTGCAGACGGCAAAATTGATGTCAAAGCGGTCACCAGCGCAACAGATTCCCGAACGCGTCTAGTCACTGTTGCGTCCGTCAATTTCTTGAATGGCATACGCGCCGAATTGGAGCCTATTGGCCAACATTGTCGGCGCGCTAATATTTTCTTTCTTGTTGACGGTGCTCAGTCAACGGGAGTGCTGGAAGTCGATGTCCAAAAAGCATACATTGACGGCTGGTGTGCATCAGCAAACAAAGGACTGCTAGGAACTTATGGCGTCGGCTTCGCTTACTGCCGCGAGGAAGTCGCACGCCAACTTCGCCCCGTCTACCTCAGTCGCTTCGGTGTCGATGCAGGGGATCTGGCTGAATCTGAGATGGGCTCAACACCCTACGAACTTTACGCTGGCGCACGTCGGTTCGAGGTAGGCAACGCAAATTGGACAGGGCTCATTGCAGTTGCTGCATCTATGCGCCAACTTGGTCAATTCACGCAATCGACTTTGGAACGACGCGCTGTGGGCCTAGCTTCTAAACTCACAGCTGGCCTCAGAGATGCAGGGTTCGAAGTACCAAGGCTGGAGCAAGCGGATTTACAGTCCCATATTGTTGCTGTCTACGGTGGCGCGCATGGCCGCATTGGTCTAGAGCAGCTTGACAAGCAGCTTTGCGCTAGTAACGTCGCATTTTCGAGGCGCTTGGGCGCTATAAGGTTCGGGCTGCACGCCTACAACACAGAGACAGACGTGGATCACGTCTTGGATCTGGCAACAAGACTGGATTGAACAATTGACAGAAAACGTTGAAAAGCGCCTGGCTGCCGCCCAAATCTTTGTACCAGATGCGCCGTCAGCTGCTGGCAACTACGCACCCTACGTTGTTTCGCGAGGCCACGTGTATATCTCTGGTCAGACTTGTCGGGTGGACGGGCAAGTCGCCTACAAAGGAATGGTGGGACGAGACTTGTCACTGATGGTCGGTAAATTGGCGGCTCGCATTTGTGCCATCAACGTGCTCTCGCAGCTAAAGGCAGCCTGTGGCGGAGATCTGGACCGAGTTTCCCGATGCGTCAGGCTGGGCGGGTTTGTTTGTAGTGATGGGACCTTCACTCAGCAGCCCGAGGTGCTGAACGGAGCTTCTGATGTCATATTGATCGCATTCGGTGACGCTGGTCGCCATGCTCGCACGGCTGTAGGAGTGAGTGTGCTGCCCTCCAATTCAGCGGTGGAAGTAGATGCAATTTTCGAACTGCATGACGACTACGTCAAACAACCTTGATGGTTTACAGCTACAGCCCACACCTCACCTTTCTACCAATCAAACCATTTCCTCATTAACTGGAGACTTCCATGAAATTTGCGCTAAATCTGCTTTACTTGCCCGCTATCGTCTCGTGTCTCATCGCCATGCCTGTAAATGCCTCCGATGATTTTCCTGCCCGCCCAATCACCATGGTCATTGGCTTTCCTCCCGGCGGCGGCGCAGACGCCATTGGCAGAAATATTGCCGAGCGACTGTCGCGGAACATCGGACAAACAGTCGTCATCTCCAATCAACCAGGTTTCGGTGGCAACATAGCAGCTGCCGCAGTAAAAAAAGCGAATCCGGACGGTTACACCATGCTGTTCGCACCCTGGACAAGTTACGCGCTCAACACCGCTCTGTTTGGTACAACAAAAGTTGGCTATTCACTTGACAAGGACTTTGCTGCTGTTTCTACTATTGCCGAGCAACCAATGGTATTGGTCACAAGCGCGACCATTCCAGCTCAGTCCGTCTCCGAGCTTGTAGTAATCGGAAAGAAAAAGCCAGGTACGTTTTCTTTCGCGTCGAGCGGTGCAGGAACGATGGAGCATGTTGCTGGCGAACTGTTCGGGCGACGAACCGGCATGACTATGCAGCACATTCCCTATAAAGGTACTGGGCCAGCAATGATTGATTTGATGGCAGGCAGGATCGACGTCTACTTGGTGAGCGCCGCTGGGGTCGTTTCAAATCGAGCTAATCCCAAGCTCCGAATGTTGATGGTTGCGTCAAAAGACCGCAATCCAGCCTTGCCTGATGTGCCCACCGCCAAAGAAGCCGGCGTCGCGAATTTTGAAATAAACCAAGGTTATGGCATGTTGGTACCTCGCGGTACTCCGGCTAGCGTCGTCAAGAAAATCAACGAGAGTTTAGTGAGTGTTCTTCAGGCACCAGACCTGAAGGCTACGCTGAAAGACATGGGTGCAGTTGCTGGATCATCAAGCCCAGAAGATTTCTCCGCCCGCATTACTTCAACCATATCGTCATGGGAGCAAACAATTAAACGCGAGCAAATCAAAGCCGAGGAGTGACTGAAGTTAGTCGCACCTTGCGGCTAATTTAATCAAGATTCAGCTCGCACAAGTCAGTCAAAATTACCTAAGCGATATATTAGATATTGAGATTACGCATCACTTCCAAAGCAGATCTAATGTGCTTGGGTAAAATCGCAATCAGCTCTCATAGGTAGATATCTTAAGCGCCCTGAATTGCTCAATACTCACTAGGCAGCATGATCACCCAGTGCTCGCCATCCCAGCAGGCATAAAGTGAAATTTGGTCTAACGGCAAGTCTGTATATGGAATTTCTTGTCTAGCCAATTCATTCCCATTTCCTTCCTCGTAAACCATTACGGCTTTAGTACGTTTGATTGAGGTCTTAACAACTACAAACCATTCTGCTGTACCAATTTCAACCAAATGGCTTGCAATAGCATCCATCAACCAAAAACATGCCGCCTGCTCTGCCAAGTACTTGGTGCCTTCAGTCAGCAGGTGCTTGCGACTGATACGGTAGTACTTCTCAGTGCCAGTAAATTGATTCAATTGATTGGGATCAAACTTCTTCATTTCAGTGTCCTTTGTTGCATGCATGAACACAGTTTGTTTTCAGACACGCAGAAGGACAACCGACATTTGGTAACCCGATAACTTGGCGGGGTACCGATTAAAAATCACCATGGTGATTTGATAAGTACTTCAATAGAAATTTCCGTAGCCGAAGTTTTGTAAGCTGCAAGAACTATTTGGATCAGCGCTTAAAACGCCCTACAACGCTAAATTTCCATGAAATACATACACCGGGTGCTGGACACTGCAACAAACATTTGTAGGACTTTTTTGACGCCCTACTTTGCTGGGCACTGAAAGAGTGCGATGCAAGTGCAGAAATCTATGAAAATCATTAATTCCAAGATATTTTTAATTAAGCCGTCTTTTAAATTTACTTATTTGTATCCATAAGTGATTTCAACCTTACATTTTCTTGCGCAATAAATTTTGTGTAATCTGTGCCTGATTGATAGACCACTGACTGCCCATATTTTGTTAATAATCTTTCTGCAACAGTCTTATCCATTAGAATTTTTTTGAGTGCATTTTCTAGGTTCTGTTTAATTGGCTCAGGAATATCAGCAGGGCCAGCTATCGAATAATATGAATTTTGTGAAAATTTAACTAGCCCTGTTTCTACAAGAGTTGGGACATTTGGCAATGCGTCCCATCTTTTAGGCCCTGCACTAATTAGCATCCGTAATTTTCCAGCCCTTACATGCGGCATAGTGGCGCCAGCAGAAGCATTAATTACCTGAATTTGATTGCCTAATAAAGCAAGTACTGACTCATTGTCCCCCTTGTATGGAATGAAGTTCCAACTAAACCCAAGATCGTTGCCCAGTCTCTCCATTGTTTGTTGATTTGTAGTGCCAGCTCCCAATGTTCCATAAGATAATTTATTGGGATTTTTTCGAGCGAACTCAACTAATTCAGATAAAGTTTTCCATGGTGCATCTGCATTGACAAAGATTCCATAGTCATATGGTCCAACTACCGCTAAATGTGTAAATGACTTTAAAGGGTTGTAAGTCACTGCCTGCAGGAGAGGAATACTCGTTAATGTGGGCATGTTGACAGTTCCAATCGTGTATCCATCCGGTTTAGCCATAGCTAAACTTGAAACACCGAGAACCCCCCCAGCACCAGCCCTATTCATCACAACTACTGTTTGCGCCAGTTCTTTTGATAACTCTTCAGCTAAATCCCTAGCAACAGAATCTGTTGTTGTTCCCGGCGGGAACTGAACAATCATTTGTATGGACTTATTTGGCCATCCTTGCGCTTGGCATATACCTATGAGGTTTAAAGTGATTAGTAAAAAAATTAATTTGAGTGATTTCATGCTAGCTCCCTTAGAATTCCGTTTATTAATTAAAGTTGTGTAGAGCCCTTACCCCACTTCAAGTGAAGCTCTTTAACTCCATCAGATTTGACTACTACACTAGTGTTTAACAGCAATAAATGTTGTCTTGCACGTCGAACCGGGGAGCTAACTTCATCAATTCCCCGAAGATCAACCCTTCGGCTTTTATGAGACTCGAATCTTTCAGCAGCAAAAGTGGGAATGCAACCACTTGCATGACGGTAATACTCGTCAAGCAACCATCTCTGCATTTTGTGCACTGCGGATTGACTCGCCAAGCGTGTGCAGTGCCGCGTCGAACTGCTGATCAGGAATCGTGAGGGGATAGAGAAATCTGATTACATTGCCGTCGACACCGCAAGTAAGCAATAACAGCCCTCGCTGCAGCGCATGCTGTTGAACGCGCTGCGCTACTTGTGCTTCGGGCGCACCTGTATCCGGATTCGCAAATTCAACCGCATTCATTGAGCCGACTCCGCGCACTTCAGCGAGCACAGGGTGCTGAGCTTGCATCGAGTGTAAGAAATTGCGCAACTTTAGACCGAGTCTTTCCGATCGCTGAAGCAACTGCTCTCTATCGAATGTGTCCAGGACGGCATGTGCAGCAGCCACTGCCAGTGGGTTAGCTGCGTATGTCCCGCCAAGACCGCCGGGTAAAGGAGCATCCATTATCTTGGCTTTTCCACACACTGCGGACAGCGGAAATCCGCCTGCAAGACTCTTTGCCATTGTGATTAGGTCCGGCCGCACTGTGTGATGTTCCATTGCAAATAGCTTTCCAGTGCGACCAAAACCGCACTGGATTTCGTCAGCTATAAGAACAATTCCGTGCTTGTCGGCCAGTTCGCGCAACCTTTTCATTAGCTCTGGCGGTGCTACGTTGAAGCCTCCTTCGCCTTGCACGGGTTCAATGATGATGGCGGCGATTTGTGCGGGATCGATATCGGACTTGAACAGCCCCGCAAAAGCCTTCATCGTATCCGCGACACTTACGTTCTGTCGCTCACTAGGAAATGGTACGTGGTACACGTCCGCAGGGAAAGGTCCGAACCCGATCTTGTAAGGTGAGACCTTGCCGGTGAGGGCCATTCCCATCAGCGTACGGCCGTGAAACGCACCAGAAAATGCAATCACTCCGGGACGACCTGTATGAGCACGCGCAATTTTGATGGCATTTTCAACTGCTTCGACACCTGTAGTAAAAAACGCGGTTTTGGCCGGACCGTCAATGGGTGCAACACTGTTCAGGCGCTCGGCCAGCCTAACGGCCAACTCATATGGAACGACTTGGAATGCAGTATGTGTGAAATGGTCGAGCTGTCGGATGACAGCTTGTAGGATGGCTGGATGACGGTGTCCCGTATTGAGAACGCCAATACCAGCAGCAAAGTCAGTGAAAACTCGTCCTTCGACATCCCACACCGTAGAGTTCTCAGCGCGCTCGGCGAAGAAGTTGCACATTACGCCGATGCCACGTGGAGTGGCATCAAGCCGTCGCTGGTGAATGCTGGAATTATTCATGATTTTTTTCAGATTTTGAAGTTTGAAAGGGGCAATGCTGCTGCTTCAGGGTCACACCGGCTGCTCAAGTACCTCTTGAGTCAGCAAGTTAATAACCTTTCCAGAGCTTATAACGGTCAGTACCAAGGTTTCCATAGGAGAACGTGTAGAAGTCAGCGTAAATTCGTCGTCGCCGATCATGAATTGCATCGCTCGGTTGGAACCGGCGCCGTCGACCTTTAGGACTCGTGTCGAGCCTTTTGTCGGAAGGGTCGCCACGAGGGCAGCGACTACCAGCGCTGCAGGGCGCGGATTGAAGCGACGATCAATGAATCCGTTACGAGGAAAGTAGCCTCGGTCCACATCCATGAACGTGTCGAAGACGAAAGAGACACGAGTAGTTGACCTAGAGAGAATGAGCGCCTCGGCTGCTTTACGGGCTGTGCCAAAGTTATCCGCATTCAACGTTGCAAGGTTGCCCATTGCAAGCTTAATGGAAGCCAAGACGACACCGCCAACATTTTTCGCGAATTCATCTAGCATATTTGTTGCTTCAATTAGGTCGACGTCATCGTCCAATCGAACCGTGACACCATCTATCACCTTGTCCTTGATCAAGCTCGACACTTGCGGTTGCATGACTTCAAGCTCGTCGAGCCGCATCCCCGTATTGATGGAATGACTGAAATGCTTACCATCGTCTTTTTTATCGTCACCCATGCGCAACTTGCAGAAGATGATTGACGCACCGGTACGTTCGCGAACCCGACTGACCTCGGACGACCGCTCGAGGCATTTTTCTAGAGAGATGTTTAATTCAATAGCCTTAACATGCACGCCGCTATTCGTAATCTGTTGGACTAATGCAACTTTCGGTATGTTCAGGACAGTAATGATGAACTCGTGGCCAACGGCGGACATCAGACGGGCACGATCGCACGCGATAGGATCCTGCAAGTCTTGGCCCGGAACCTTAAGCGTCTTCATTCCCATTTCCCAAAGCGCCATCAGCTGATAGTCATTTCGTGCGAGCTTGCGGCCGAACTCTTCGATTCCACCTGTGGCGGGAATTTGGACGACCTCGGACCATGCGTGGCGCAGTTCAACACCAAAGCTGCCATACTGCGATGTCTTCGTATGGACGGGCGTAGTACGTAGAACTCCATGGTGCTTTTGACCGTGTTTGAGCATCTGGCCGTGGGTTCGAACTAGGCGGGCAACATGGCCATGCTCGTATACGTCAACAATGAAGTACCCGTACTTTTCTGTGTCGGCGCGGCCATGTTCCTCTCCTGGCGCCACGCGGTAGAACTCAGTGAAATCATGGCGCAAGAAAGCCGTCGACGGAAGCAAGTACATCTCTGCTTCACCAACGACGTCGTACCAGAAGTTGTGAACGTGCCCCGCAAAAACTGCCTCTACTCCAGGTCGGCGTAGACGATCGAGTAGCCAGCTGCGCCCAGGTTCATCTATGTTCTCATAAGAACTGCGTTCACCCGGCTCATAAACATACGGAGGGTAGTGAAGGAAAACGAAAACGCGACCTTTTTGTGTGGCAAACTGCTCATCAAGCCAGTTTTTTTGACGTTCCTCGCCTGCTAGTCCAGAGTTAAAAAGCAGGGCGTTTATGACGATCCCATGGACGCCCCCAAATTCGAAGGCGTAGTAGTCATGACCGAATGTGCTGTGATATTTTTCAATGTAATCGTCGCAGACCAGGTCTGCCGGCATCCAGTCAATCGTTTTGTCGCCAATGTCATGATTGCCCGGCACTAGGTGTACAGGAATCTCAACTTGGCTGATGATCTCCTTGAACCGGTCGGCAGCGTCGTCAAATCCTGGCAGGCTGGGTACTGGATGTACCATGTCGCCAAGATGAACGACGAACTTAGGCTGAGGCGACATTGTCGCGATCTCGCTAAACACATGGCGGGCTCGATTGTTTGAATAGCGGTTTGACTCAAAAGGCGAACGCGACATTTCATCTGTTTCGTTCACGTGCGTATCGGCAACAACCACGAAAGAGAAGAGATGTGGCCCCTGCGGCACACGGGAATTTCGATTCACGGGAACTCCTTGCTGAATGACAAACTGCGCTAGCGCGCAACGGTTCCAAGACGGTTCGCTCCTAGCGCTGCGACAAGCCTGTCGAACGCAAGTTGCGCTAGTGCGCCAAGAATACCGAGCACGAGCAGACCAACAAACATGCGGTCGGTCTGCAATGAAAAACGCGAATCCATGATGATTTGACCGATACCACTATTTGCAGCGATAAGTTCGGCTGAGACGAGGCCAACAAAAGCAAATCCAAGCGCGCTTCTCATACCAATTAGGATGAAAGGCACTGCCGATGGCAGCACGACGCGCAAAAAGATCGCGGTCCGAGACAATCCCAACACCTCGCCTGAACGAATCCGAATGCGTGGCGTCTCGCGTACGCCGGTCGCTGTATTGATCGTCACTACAATCCACACAAGATAGGCGATCACAGCATACTTTGACGCTTCACCGATTCCTAGCCACATACCTATCAACGGTACCAGTGCGATTGGAGGAATTCCTTTCATGAATTCGAACACGGGTCCGACGGTGTGCCCAGCTGAGCGAAAAGCGCCGAGCAAAACTCCAGTCCCGATTCCGGCTACGGTACCGATAAGAAAGCCCACTAAAACTCGCACTAAACTGATACCAATTGATCTGGCAAGTTCGCCGGATTCCAACATCTCGATGAAGGTGGTAATCACCGCCATGGGCAATGGCAATAGCTCGGGCTTTTTCAGTAAGACACTTGCGAACCACCATATCGCGACACCAGCGAGCAGGGACATGGTCGACAGCATCCGATAGGAGAATGTCTGAATTGGCAACATGACTAGACTCTCCGCTTAAGCGACCAACGTGGGAAGAACCAATCGACGGCGAGCACGAATGCACGATCCAGTGCGAGGCTTAGAAAACCTAGGCCGAGCACTCCGACCAGCACGTTGGTCATGCTGAAGTGAGAGCGCGCCTGCATGATCAAAAATCCAAGACCACTTTCGGCCCCCATCATTTCTGCCGCGACAATCACCATTACGCCAAGCCCGATAGCAGTACGTATACCGGTCAAGATCGACGGAAAGCATGAAGGAATAATAATTCGAAATAGTGTGGCCGTATCGCTCAGACCCAGCGTTGCACCTACTCGTAGGCGCAATTGTGGAATCAAACGCACGCCGTTTCGCGCGTTGATTGTCACCACAAGCGTGATCGTATAGACCAGAAGCGAATATCGTGAAGCTTCAGTCACTCCAAGCAACAGAAGACTCAGAGGAACAAGCGCGAGCGCAGGAATGGCATTGAATGCGCGCAGATAGGGGTTAAAAATTGCATCAATACTCCGCGAAAGTCCCATAAGGCATCCTAGCAAGGAACCAACCGGCACACCAATCGCAAGCCCGACCAAAAGGCGCTGAAGGCTCGCTAGAACGTGGGTTTGCAGGTCTCCGCTCTGCCACAATATCAGTGCACTGATTCCTACATCCATTGGTCTTGGAAGGAGCAGAGTGTTATTCATCTGAAGCGCGACTAGACTCCAGAGGACTATAACGCCCGAGAAAGTGGCAGCCAGATAAGCAGCCTTTTTCATTTGCCTTTTCCCAAAGCCGAATGCTCCAAACACTTTTGTAGACGTAGATGTGCCTTAAGCCAAGCCGGATCGGTTGGGTCGGCTTGCTTCTTCAACATCGGCTGAAAGCTGTCGAGGAATCTTGCTTCGGGCCCCGACGACATCACAATAATATCGGTGGCAATGTTTATCGCCTCTGCCGCATCGTGCGTAATAAAGACGATGGTCTTACCGGTGCGTGCCCAGAGCGCTTTCAGTTCGACCTGTAGCATCTGCCGAGTGATCGCATCCAGCGCGCCGAAAGGTTCATCCATGAGCAGCACGTCTGGGTTCATGACCAGACCCCTTGCAATTTGTACCCGTTGCTTCATGCCGCCGGACAGCTCCGAGGGAAACTTGTCGATATGGGCCGACAGCCCAACTAGCTTGAGCGCTTCTGCCGCATTGCGATGGCGCTCAGGTTTAGGCTTAGACTTTAGGCCAAATTCGACGTTTTCCAAAACTGTAAGCCAAGGGAAAAGGGCGTTACTAACGTCTTGGAAGATGACCACGCGGTCCGGGCCCGGACCGCGGATCTGCTTATCGTCATAGCCGATAAAACCTTCGGTAGGAGTCTCGAATCCCGCGAGCATGTCTAGCAAAGTGCTCTTGCCGCAGCCGCTCGGACCGAGGATACAAACGAAACTGCCCTTAGTGATCGAAAGATCGATATCTTTTAAAATCCATGGCCCGCCGTCGAAACGCTTTCCAACTCGGGAGAGCTTCAGTTCCTGCCACTCAAGTGCGCCGCGATCTGAGTTGTTCATGTTCAGGGCACAAACCGCATGTCTATCTTCTTCAGGTGGGACCAGTCGTAAGCGGAAGTCCAATTGACTCGGCTTTTTGTTAGGCCCTGTTTCGCCAGGAATTCTTCGATCCTGGACATAGTTGAAATAAATTGGGGTGAAATAACCATGTCCCAAGTGTTGTTCGCGATCACATGCTGAACGTCCGTCGCATCAGTCTTGAGGTAAACACCTAAAGCCTTACTGCGTTCTTCGGGGCTCGCGTCGGCCAGCCATTTCGAACCTCTTGCAATTGCGCGCAATACCTTGCCGACGTCAGCGGAGTTCTTCGTGGCGAATTCTCTTTTGGCGACAATCCCTGAATACAAGATGTAGTTTTCCTTACCACTGTCTGAGACAATTTGCTGCCTGTCGCTCGTTACCTGCTTGATCTTTAAGTCAAAAGGCTTCCAGCTTGAAAGCGCATAGACATCGCCGCGGGCCACCGCAGAAACTTGATCGAACGGCGCCAAGTGCACACGTTCAACGTCATTCACCGTCAGTCCAGCTCGTTGCAGGTAGTTGTTAAGAAGAAATTCCGACGCGGACTTCGTGACCAAGCCGATCTTCTTGCCCTTCAGATCCTTGGGTTGGGTGCCGCTAGGACCGACAATGACCAACATATCAGGGTTAGCTGAGAACTGCGACAGCATGATCGAGTCTCCGCCAGCCAGCAGATAGATCAGTGGTACATCGCTAGCCACCAGGAAGTCGGCAGCACCAGAACGGAATCCTTCAGTTGCATCGGCGCCGCTTGTAAACGGTCGCACAACGACGTCAACGCCCTCTTCCTTGAAGTATCCCTTTTGGTCCGCGATGAAAAGCGGCGCAAATACGGGACTGGAACCCGCGAAGATACGAATCTTTTGCGCATGGGCTGACATTGCACCTAGCGATGCAATCAGGGCGCCTGTGACAACAAGCAGCTTCAGAAAATTACGATGCATGGAGTTCTCCTAATGGGTATGACAGACAGAGGATGGCAAGCAGTGCTAGCCGATGAATGAACGCAAGGTGACTAGCTCATAGCCAGCATTAATGATCCCTTGACGGACCGTTTTTGCAAGCTCAACTGCGTTTGGGCCGTCGCCGTGCAGACAGATAGATTCCACGGGGTATTCGAGCCAGCTCCCGCCAATCGCGTTAACGCCACCGCGCTGAAGCATGTCGACGGCTCGAGCCGCGATAGTTGATGGATCGCGTGCGGCCTTCTTTCTTTCTAGGACAAGCGATCCGTCAGGGTTGTAGTCGAGGTCAACGTAAGCCTCATGAACCATTGCCACACCTGCGCGTTTGCATTCGGTCGTGACTATTGGGCCGTACATCAGGAGCATAAGATTAGGGTCAACAGCTTTCACTGCCCGCACTAGGCCGCGAGCAGTATCCTTGTCTCTTACTGCAGTCAAATACAGCTCGCCGTGAGGCTTTACATGTGTGAGTTCGAAACCTTCGGCTCGGCAGAAACCAAGAAGCGCCCCGATCTGATAGACGCAAATTTCGAAGACTTCGTCTTCGCTAAGGCTCATCCTTCGGCGCCCAAAGCCCATGAGGTCAGGATAGGAGACATGCGCCCCCAGTTCCACTCCCTGTAGCTTTGCGAGTTGCACGGACCGCAACATCGTTCCTGGGTCTGCGGCGTGGTAGCCGCAAGCTACGTGAACCGTGTTTACAAAGGGAATGAGCGCCTGATCGTTGCCGAGGGTGTAGCGGCCAAAAGATTCGCCCATGTCCGCATTTAGGTTGACTTTCATTTTGAATTTCCCATAAGTCATTCTATTTTTAGAATATCTTATCTTTTACGCGAGGTCAAATACTTTTGTTTATTTTTACTAGGTAAAATCCCCATAACGATCAAACTCCTTCTAATTAAAAGATGAATTTCACGGACTTTCCTCCTGCAGCGCTGAAGACATCGCCTGGCAAGCGCTATGAGCAAGTTGCGATGCTCATTCAAAAGTGGATCGAGGAGGGTAAATTGGCCCCCGGCGAAAGGATGCCTTCAATAAACGAACTTGCGGTCACTTTCGAAGTTGGGGTGATCACGGTCCGCCAAGCGCTCAAAATGCTGGAGGAAAAGGGCATGGTGTGTAGACAGCAAGGCCGTGGCACCTTCGTTAGCAATAGTGTCAAGGACAAGCGCTGGCTCAAAATCGAATCAAGCTGGGAACAGCTAGTGCAAGCCTGGGAGCGCAGCAAACCCTCGCCCTTGAAGGTACGTAATATTTTTGCAATGCCCGTGCTGTTCCCCGAAGACGGCAACGCGGCACCTGGATATCGCCACATGCGTAGAGTGCACGGGGTAGATGGGGTGCCCTACGCTACAAGCGACCTATTTGTTGACAGGAGGCATTACGCCCTATGTCCGAACCGGTTCGAGACCGAAATGGTCATAGTCGTGCTCGATTCCTTGCCAGAGGTTAGGATAAAAAGCATGAGACAGTGTTTGACAATCGAGACTGCGGATCTAGAGCATGCCTCATTACTAAAAGTGCAAGTTGGTTCACCAGTTGGTATCGTGCGAAGGGTAATATGCGATGAGGACGGAACAGTTGTCTACGTAGGCAAAGCGGTGTATCGAGGCGACATTGTTAAATTTGAACGTGGATTTACAAAGCCTAAACACAAGAGCAGGGCCTCAGTTAAGTACGGGTGAGGTAATGCACAAAAAACAGCCTTGACTCCAACTTTGTTCACTCAAAAAAGCCGCTAGTGAAAAATATAGCGGCGTCGAGATACTGCCCGCAATGTGATTTAAGTGCGCTTCCTTTATGGTGAGATTTTTCTTGCTCGTACGCAAGTAACATAGGTTTACTCAATTTTGAAATCCAATATTTCCAACAACAATAGGAATGTATGAAAGCAATCCCATCCGTTCAAGTAGAGAATGAGCGAGTCATCGTTACGAAGTGGCACTTCCCGCCGGGCTCAGATACCGGCGATCACGTCCATGCTCACGACTATGTGGTAGTTCCACTCACGAGCGGAAAACTTAGGTTAGTCGAACCAACTGGAATCCGAGATGTTGAATTAATAGTGGGTGGTTCTTACGCTCGCCTAACAGGCGTGGCGCACAACGTCATCAACATTAATGACTATGAGTTTTCATTTGTCGAGATCGAAATAAAGTAACTGATTAATGTCTATCTCTGAGAGCAAATGGTGTCTTGCTCATCGTTTCACAGAACCTAATCAGCACGCGGCTTATCCGTAATCCCGGAGTAACTGCCATACCTCAATACTCGCTCGGCAGCATGATGACCCAGTGCTCGCCATCCCAGTAGGCATAAAGTGAAATTTGCTACATAGGCAAGTCTGTATATGGAATTTCTTGTCTACCCAATTCATTCCCATTTCCGTCCTCGTAGACCATGACAGCTTTAGTACGATAGCTTGGCGGGGTACCGAGTAAAAATCACCATGATGATTGAAAAAGTACTCCATCTAAAAAATCCGCAGCGCAGAAATTTAGATCTGCAGGACCCATTCGGGCTGCAGATACAAACCGCACTACTCTTCCAAATTTCAATCGTGACTCGCAAAATGCGACGTGTTTAAAAGCCCTACAGCGCTTCGATTTGCCTGCCCGAATACTTTGAGTGCTGATAACCCAGATCAGCGCTTGTAGGGCTTGCTATGCAATCAGCGCTGGTTATCCACAGTGCGTGTGAGATATCCACGAAAAATCACGAGAAATTTAGCTTTTCATAGATTTCTAGGTTTGAGCGTTGAAATCATTGGCGAAAATTCTGGGAAAAAATTTATCCACAGTCAGTTCAATTTCTGCAGCATGAACTAATTACAAGCGAATTCGAAATTTCTAAAATATTCTTAAAGATCAAAATATAATTTTTTTTGATTTCGATGAAGCTTAGATTCAACGTAAATTATCACCACATCAAAAACTTTAAGGATAGTGGCTTCAATCGATCTCCATCTTAAATTGGCTACCAACTGTCTTTAAAACAAGTGCTTGCATGCCTTCAACATCAATCTTATTATGTTCAAGTAACTTAGTCCATTTGGCCTTATTTACAGCAGTAAGAAGTTGATAGGAACCTTTCCTTTCGAGCATATCTTCCACAGCTTTGATGCGCTGTGTTGTTTGTCGAACTCCTAAATAATCACCGCGAGAAACGCCAACCAATTTTAAATAATCTTTTAATCCTGTAATTTTTTCTCTCGGACTTGGGTAAGTTTTTTTGTACCAAGCTTTTGCAATCAAGTTTGCATTTACATAAACACCGCTAATATCTAAACCGTACCACTTTTGACACTGTTCTTTTTCGTGAGATGAATAAGCCACAATTTTGCGATCTTCATTGATAGCTAGACTGTGTAATTCGTTCAAAAATATTTTGCCATCTTTAGTGCTCAAGCCCTTGGCTTCAGCGGCGGATTTGAGACTAGGTGTAAGAATAATCTGGTCGAAATGAGTGTCTATTGAAATTCCAATAAGTGATGGCTCTCTCGCTTCGAATCCTTCAAAGTCAATATAAATTGCCCTTACAGCTTCTTCTTCAGTAATTTTCTTTTCGGATTTAAGTGTTTCCGTAAAAAAAGGCAGGTCACGATTTTTCATAACTTATCAATTCTTTCGTAGGTGAAATATGTTTATGCATAAATGTTTAAAGATCCACCAATAAAAGTGTGATTTGCTTCTCCCATAAATTTTCAATATCTTTTCTAAATGCTAGTGTTTGAGAAGCTTTGAACAGGTTTCAAGTAGTAAGTCGTAGCTGTGAACAGATGAAGCTAGTTCAGCCACGGATTTAAAGCCGTATATACGACCAGCGATCATTCCAGTAACTGCTCCGACAGTGTCCGCGTCGCCACCTCGATTTATCGCATCAACAATTGCATCGTAAAAAGAATTGGTACAAATGACAGAATGCCAAGCTGACGCGTAAGTATCAGCTACATATCCAGAATTATTTATAGATCGATTTCTTAGCTCGTCATAGTCGCCCAGCGGCTTACCTACGAAAAGCTCATGAGCCAAAGCTGACGTGTAAGTTATACAGTCACTACTTCCGTGCGTTAACAATGATTGCGCTACAGATTCTCCAATAGATAAACTAAGATTGTTTTTATTCCAAACAATACAAGGCGCCATTCGCATCAAACAGCCGTTACCACTAGCTCTCTCATTAGTGGAACTCGTATAGGGATGCTCAATATTTGTAACTCTATTTAGGGATGACATTACCGTCATTCCAATGTCAAATATTTCATTTCTAGTTCCAAATTTTCCTGTGTCTTTCCATTCAATAAAGTTTTTTTGAATAGCTGAAGCATTAAATCCTTTTTTTGAAATGTATGCGTCAGCGATACACATAGCCATAGCTCCATCATCGGTCCATTCACCCTTGGATACTTTGTGAACACCACCGCCAATCATAGAGGTGACGAGGGCTCCTTGATTCGGTTTTGTAAATTCAAGTGGCGCTCCCATGGCATCGCCTACGAACAATCCCATGAACATACCCATAGCTTCATCTTTGCTCATTTGCATAATTTTCAATCTTCCTGTTTATTGTATGAATCGATAAATTGCTTTAGCTTCCTTCGAAACTGATCGCCAGAATTTCTTACCGATTCCTGCTTATGAAACTTTATTAAGTCCTCGCACTTATTGACCTCGGATATAACTTTTTGATACATCAAAGCTATTTCCGCAAATTTCTTGAAATCTTCAACTCCTAGAAGTTTGTTGAAACTATCCAAATATGCGTTTGGAATATCACGTCTTAATTCTTGAAGTGAAATCTCAATAAATCTTTTTTCAAGTTCAACTTGTTTGACCACTTGATCACATTCTGTGAATAATTCCGCACTAGCATCCCTTAATCCATGGTACCTACCAAATTGAGTAGCATGCAAAACGACGGTCGTACCCTCAACCATTAACCCCCATGTATTTCCGCTCGAAATACGAACTGTTACCAGTTGATTTTCTGGATCTACTTTTTTACATAATCCTTCGAAATATCTACCAATACGCCGTGTAGTAAATTGACAGGGGTGATTTTCAATAGCCCATAACGGCCCACTACCGCCGCCGTAATTTGCCATGGCCGCTATGCACATTGCTAACTCACCGTTTACTATTCGGGTATCTCCAACATCTGGTTCCATATCAGCAGCTAAATGTTTTCTAGTGTCCATTTTCATTCCTCGTGTGTGTATATTTTTATAATTGGCACACTTTGCTCCTATGTGTCAACAAGCTCAATTCAATAGTCGACTATTTTTAAAGGACATTGCTAATTCCAAACGTAGATTAATAAAAGTTAGACGGGTTGCTATCAAGCTTGTGTGGCTAACAGCTTTGGAAATCAATTAGATGATTTAGGTATCAGATGAGACCTTTCGCCAGAACTCCCCAGGAAGGTTCAACACCAAGTGACTACAAAATTAACACACTTGTTTTGATCTTTGGGCAAATAAACAATCGGACGGTTACCGATTAAAAATCACCATGAAAATTTGATGAGTACTTCTCGACAATTTTTCGCAGCTCATTTTTTTTATTTGTATGACCCATTCGGGCTGTAGCTAAAGATAGGATTGCTTTTACAAATTGCACCACCTCAAAACTAAAACTGACGCGCTATAAAGCCCTACAGCACATCGTTTGCGTGCCTCGAATACTCTGAGTGCTAAAAGCCCTAATCAGCACTTGTAGAGCTGATTTGAACCATGCGCTTGCTGGGCACTCAATGAGTGCGAGGCCCTCGCGGAAATATATGAAAACATAACTTTCTAAATATTTCGGTGATTGAGTATTGAAATCATTGAAGAAAAAAATCATCAAAAAGTTATCCACAGTCAGTTCAATCATTGCAGTTTTATTGATCACCAGCTAATTCATAAGTATTTAAAAATCTATAGTGATAAAAAATCTAGCTTTTCATAGACTCCGCTATTTGAGCGTTGAAATCATTAAAGAAAAAAACCACTAAAAAGTTATCCACAGCCAGTTCATTTCTCTCTGCTCGAGTCCAGAAACCCAGCATTTTGGCGGGACTCAGGTTGTCCAGATAAATATATGAAAACACAATGCAATTAACGCAAACAAATGATTTAGGAGATAGCACCATGGCACAAGCAAAGACACTCACAACTACTGAAATTGAGCGCTTGTTAACGCATATCAATACACGCAAGTACTCAGCCCGCAACAGATCGATGATGCTGCTCACACACTGGGCAGGCTTAAGAATCGGTGAAGTAGCCTGCTTACGCTGGAGCGATGTCACAACCACAGACGGCGAAATTAAAGATGAGATCCGCTTGCTTCCCGATATGACCAAAGGTAGACATGCTCGTACTGTGTTCGTCAGTGCCAAGCTAAAAGCAGAATTACAAGCCTATGCACATCAAGCCAAGTGCGTTGATCGCAGCTATCCATTCTTTGCTAGTCAGAAAAGCATCCGAGCTGGCTTTACCGCAAACAGCTTGGCGCAAACATTTGCCCTGCTCTACGAAGGCGCTGGACTTGAGGGTGCTAGCAGTCACAGCGGACGCAGAACTTTCTTAACAAACTTGGCGAACAAAGGGACTGCGATACACATTTTAAAAACGCTGGCTGGTCACCGTAGCATCAGCACTACCGCTGCTTATCTTTACAGCAGCCCAAGTCAGTTGAAGGCTGCTGTGGAATTGATTTGATTTCAATTAGAGTTGTTCAGATTTCAACTGTAAAAACGATCAGTCCTAAAAGCTCACCTGTTGAGCTTTCGCGCTTGCATATTCACTGTTCCATAGTGACTATCAATGCGCCATGACAAACCACACCACCCGCGAATCCTGGTTGCTTGCAGCTGTTGAACTGCTGCGCCCCATCTTCAAAACAAAACAACACATCATTCCCAACAACTGCCAAGTATCTTGCGGCTTTGCCAGCACCGGCAGCAAGCATCACATTGGGCAATGCTGGTCACGCAAAAGCAGCGTGCATGACAGCAATCAAATCTTCGTGTCACCTGCTCTGCTTGATCCTGTTTTGGTTTTAGACACCTTGGTGCATGAACTTGTTCACGCTGTGGACGACTGCGAACACAAGCACGGCAAGGAGTTCAAAAAGATTGCCCTAAGCCTCGGAATGATTGGCCCGATGAGAAGCGCTGGTGCAGGGCCTGCGTTAAAAGCAAAGTTAGCAGAGCTGTCTGCTCAACTTGGCCCTTACCCCCATGGCGGTCTACACATCTCCACCCGCCTATCCAAACGCTCACCGCGTCCCCGAGCAAAATGCAAAGCCTGCGGATTCGAAGTACCCATGTACAAAAAGTTCCTAGCCTTTGGCCCGCCTTTATGCCCCAAACACAAAACCGAAATGGAACCCCTCGGGGATTGGGAATAAACCTACCTGTACAAACGATCAGCTTAGCTGGCTCAGGGGCTGAGCCTGGGGGGGATCAAAGTAGGTGCTTTAGATGAACCACCTGAGACAAATCATGCTACTACCCCTGATTCTTTCTGCGCCCATTTGGCTTTCGGCTTCTGCGGCTGTTTACACGCAGGGTCATGAAACGCAAGTTGGGTTTAAACACACTTCAAAACCGTTTAAACAAACCCAAGTGTTTAAACCCACTGAGGAACAAGCCAAAAACATCAAATTTGACTACGGATGGTCGCCTGAAGCGCGCCGTTTAAACCGGCATGAGCGCCTTGCGTTTAAACTGTCAGCGTTGATTAATAGCTTATAAAAATTGAATACAAAATAACCAATAATCTTAAATTTATTCAATTAAATCAACGTATTAAATATTTTCAACTGTCATATTGACACCAACAAATACAACTGTTATATTGACACTGTCATTAACCAACAGCCACCCGATTCACCATGCCCAACCTCACCAGATTTATCAACTTTAAAGGTGCCGCTTCTGACCTGTCAGACGCCGCCATTAAGTGCGGTGAAGACTACGGATTCAAGGTCGACCCCGACAAAACCAACGAGCGCTTGGTCCGTTATTACGCTGCCGAAGGCGTTATTGACCGTCCCGACAGAATTGGTCGAGACGCCACTTACAACTACCGTCATTTGTTACAACTGCTGACAACTCGGCGCCTGGTCGACGAAGGCCTCAGTCTCACCGCCATCGGAGACCACAACCTGCAAGCCACCACCGCAGAATTGGCAGACAACCTCAACAAGCCCGCCCCCACAGAAGCCGAGTTGCTGGTCAATAGCTTCAAAAGTTCAGCGCTCAGCAAAAAAAATAACACAGGTTTGCCTTCACCCAAAGGTATGCGCGGCCCCATGGCCATACCCGACGTGTTGGCCGAAGTGAAGCGCATGAAAGAAGACTGGATTCAAGAAATCAAATCGGTGCAACGCATTCGCCAAGATTTTGATCACCTAAGAAAAGAGTTGCAAGACCAACGCAGCATCACACAAAACTCACAAGATCATTTTCACGAAACGCTCACCAAAATGGCGCACGTCAGCCTTGAACGCGAAGAGCAATTCATGCAACACATCGGCCAAATGATTGAAAAGCATACCTATATCGTGAAGCAAGAAACCGCACAACTAAGAGAAATGGTTCACGAAACTTTGGACCGACTCAAAGATCACACACACCGACTTGAAATGCAACAAATGCGCACCTTAGATGCGCTAGAAAAAATACAAAAACAACTTAATTAACCAGAAAAATAAATCCGCATTCAATCTGAAATAAGTATTCCTGAACACCACACCACCACTCGCCAAAAAAAGGAGCCACACCATGCAAGACGCCGTACACCCCCAGCACCCCATCCTCACCCTGTCTTTAAACCCACTTAAAAATGCACTGCAAGACACGGCAGAAAAAAACCTGCAATTGTTGGTCAGACTCTCTGCACCACAAACACAAAATTTAAAAAGAACACCACTATCTTTGGCCATCGTCATTGACCGCTCAGGCTCCATGGGCACAGACAATATGATGGCCGCATTGGATTGCACACGAGACCTTGTAAACCGTTTGCATGATGAAGACGAAGTCAGTGTCGTCTCCTATGACACGCAAGTTGAAGTCGAAATGGAACTCATGTCGGCCAGAGAAGCCAAGCATCACATCGTCTCAAGCCTTGCACACATCCACGCCAGAGGCGGCACAGATTTGCATTCGGGATGGCTCAAAGGTGTTGAAATGTTGGCGCATCGCAGCAATGGCAATCGCATGTGCCGCGTTGTGTTGTTATCAGACGGTCAAGCCAATCATGGCGAAACCAATGTAGACACAATCAGCAGCCAAGTGGCGCGCATGGCCGCAGCCGGCATTACCACCAGCACTGTGGGCATTGGTGTGGGCTTTAATGAAATGCTCATGACGTCCATGGCCATCGCGGGCCAAGGCACCGCCATGTATGGCGACAGCGCACAAGATTTGGCCGAGCCCTTCGATGCAGAAATTGGTTTTCTTAGCGGCCTTGCTTGGCGCGAAGTGACGCTCAGCATCAACAGCAAGACGCACAAATGGAACATGCACAACGACTACGCACGCATTCGCGGTAGCATTTCGCCCACATGGCGCATGCCCTCTATTGCTGCCAATTCAGAAGCCTGGATGGCCTTGTCGGCGCCCATGGACAGCGCCGTTAGAGCGCAAGAACGTCACCCCAAAGGTTACGCATTAGAGCTCACCATCAAAGCCAAAGACGACAACGGCATTGAGCATACTTTCCACGCTTATTTGCCCAGACTTCCCGTGTTGACAGCTAGCGAATACATCGCACTGCCTACAGATGAAATGGTCTACCGCCGCTTTACAGAAGTGGAATCGGCCGACCTGCAACGCGCTGCGCGCAAAGCTGTGCAACGCCGAGATTGGGCTCAAGTTCAAGAAATGTTGGACGACATTGAGCGCCGCGCGTTTGACAATCCGTGGCTGCAAAGCACAGTACAAATGCTCAAGGTTTTGTTGAGCAATCGCGATCACGGACGTATGGAAAAAGAATTGATGTACGCGTCTTATTCCATGAAGAGTCGCTTGTCGGAAATTGACGAAATGAGTTTTAACAGCAACTCGGAAGAAGTTTCAAAGGCGGCTTTCCTGCGCCGAAAAAGCTATCAAGGCCGCCGCAGTACACCTTAATTCTTTAGCACTTACACACTGAACCACCATGGCAGAAATTGACCGTTACTACGCCTACCAGTCCTTGTTCACTGGCCGCACGGCTGTGCCCAAATCCGAGATTCTGAAGAAGCTTGAAATCTCGTCGGCCACGTTTAAACGCGACCTCGCTATGTTCCGCGATCGTTTAAACACGCCCATCTTGTACGACCGCGATTTAGGCGGCTACAAACTAGAAAACCCCGAAGGCCTGCAACAACTGCCAGGCATGTGGTTTAGCCAAGAAGAAGCGTTGGCCCTCATGACCATTCAAACCATGATTGGCCAGCTCGAGCCGGGCCTGTTGGGCCCCAAGCTCAAACCCTTGCAAACACGTTTGAACAAAATTCTAGAAACGCAAGGTGCTAATGCCAACGTTTTGGCGGAGCGCATCAGGGTGGTTCACGCGGGCAAGCGCCGCATGCCTTTGAAGTCGTTTGAGTTGGTTGCCAAAGCCACTGTCGATCGTAAGCAAATTGAAATTGTTCACCTGAACCGCCAAACTGGCGAGTCGATTAAACGCATCATTTCTCCGCAGCAGCTGATCCACTATCGTGACAACTGGTACGTAGATGCGTGGTGTCATTTGCGCGGCGGTATCCGAAGTTTTTCTATCGATGCCATCGAGGGCGCCATGTTGGTAGATAAGGATGCCAAAGACATTGACCGTGAACAATTGCTGAAACAAATGCAAAGCGGCTACGGCATCTTTGGGGGCCAGGCCAAAGCCACTGCAGAGCTAAAGTTCACAACGGAGCGCGCGCGCTGGGTACAACACGAAGAATGGCATCCCGACCAAAAAGGCACGCTGCACAAAGACGGCAGCTATACGCTAGAAGTGCCCTACTCAGACGAACGCGAACTAATAGGTGACATCTTACGTATAGGCTCAGACGTCAAAGTCAAGGGCCCCGCCACGCTGGTCAAGCAAGTGAAAGAAACCCTCCAGAAAATGCTCAAGCAATATTGAGCAACAGATTAATCCTGCCCAAACACTGCACCCAAGCCCGTAGCCACTGACCCCATCCGAGTACTGCCGTCTGAGCTGAACACCCCTTGCTGAATAAACACCGAGCCATCAGACCCCACCGTGGTTAAACCCATGGTGGTGTACGAAGTGCCTTCGGTAGAAATGCTCAAACTGTCAGAGATCTTGTGAACAGTTTCGCCAGAGTCTGAGAACGCGAAGTTCCCTAAAATTTGCCAGAAAGACATGGTGTGCTCCTATTAATTTGCCTTGAACACCACGACTATGGCTCACCAAAAGCTCGCCAAATGAGCTACATAAAATTAATTATGCTCTGACCAAAATTAAATCGCCTCGCCAACAGCCTCCCGCCACCCCTGCACAATCATCACCATAGCCAAGGTATCCAACTCACAATACCTCAGCAACGCCACCCGAATCATCCGGCGCTCAACTTCATCTACATCCTCAAACTGCAACCTCGCATAAGCCGTAGCCGCCGCGCCGCCCTCCGTAATCGCCAACACATCAGGGTCCTCACCCGCCATCAGCCCTTCACCCAGCAAATCTTCCCCATCCAAACGCAGCAAGTCATAAGGCTCTAGCGGCACGGAAGCATCAGAAGCACTAGGCACCCACCATGCAAAGTTCTTGAAATTCTTACTGGGTATAGCAGCCTGCTTAGCAACCACTTCATGCCCCTCTGCAGCAACACCCCCATACACAGACCCCGAATACAAACCCCTCAACACCCCAGACCACCTCATCACCGAAGGCAGCACCTTCTTAATCGAGCTACTCCCCTTAATCCCATCAGCAAAATAAGCCCGCTTACTCAGCGCACACAAATCCACCATCGCCCTACTGCCACCCGTCGTCAGCATGCGAACAAACTCAATCAACTCAAGCGCATCGTCCGGCGCGCCACCTTCCGAAGACCCACCAACACCGGAACCATAAGAAGACCCATCCAAGCACCCCTCCAACTGCCCCCCTATCTTGTTAAGAATCGTATTCTCATGCGGACTCCACATAAACACCGTGCCCCCATCCCCTTCCAACTCCGCCCTTAGCGCCCGCGCAAATTCAAAGTTAGGAAACACAACAGGATCGGTAAGTAAAAACTCCCCCACATGCGCCACCGAACCATCGGCCTGCATCACGTGATGAGAAAACTGAAACGCCACCGGCTCATAAGGCCGAAT
>Ga0209768_10000493_pt1 | contig 26563 bp, 31 predicted proteins | sample LauGreSBDMM110SD_3_FD_187564 | JGI IMG/M metagenome (GOLD analysis project Ga0209768, IMG submission 187564) | Freshwater lake microbial communities from Lake Michigan, USA - Sp13.BD.MM110.SD (SPAdes) (version 2) | ecosystem: Environmental > Aquatic > Freshwater > Lake | place: Lake Michigan... | reverse complement strand
AAAGGTATTCCCGTTGGTATCGTAAATGATTTGAATGATGGTTATATTGCGTATAATGATTTTATCACCCGCTTTGACTTCAATGACCCATTTGAAATGGTCATATACGTCATGGGTCATTTTCTCACTGGGCCAATCTTCAGAGGGAGTCTCTGGCACCAATAGCCCTAGCGGATAGGTTTGAAGAGGTTTGAGAATAGAGTATATATTGTTCAGGAATGCATAAACCATTTGATAATGATAAAGATAGAGTGTGTTTTCTTAAATCACTGCAGGTAGGAAACCGAGTTCTTGGCATAGCAAATGGGGATGTTCGCGATGGGCAGGTCCTTGGACATTTCCCGAGAGGGAGGGCAGCAGCCAATGGGTTTGAGGGGATAGTCCATTTTGATTTCGTTCGGGATACTGGGGAAATAGGTTTGGAACATGCGCTCTTTTTCAGTTACTTCATTGGCCGCTGCGGCTCTAGCGGCTTCCTCCTCGCGCGCCTTAAGGTCAGCGGTCTTGAGAATGGTCGGGTAATAAATAGGGCGAGGACCAGCCTTTACCACCAGCATATAAATCACGAGGATCGCTACAATTAGAATTGTAACCGCTACAATATACATCTTCTTTACTATTATGAAATATTTTTACAGAGCGGCTTTAATAGCGGCTAGGTTTGCTCCTACAATCTTTGTGAAGAGGGTGCCTTTTTTGAAAATTAGAATAGTTGGAAAGGCGGTTACTTCGTAAGCAGTCATGATCTCATTGACGACAAGTTGGACGGCTGGGTTTTCATGGTCGCCGTTGATTTTTAGCACTGTTACACCGGTCAATTTCTCTAATTGAGGAGCGAGCATCTTGCATGGGCCACACCAGCTCGCATAAAAATCCACCAAGATAACCTGTCCGGTTGCAATATGAGACTGCAATAGGATGCTGACATTGATATCTGAAATATCCAGCATTTTATTCGTATATAAGTAGATATAGAAAATCTGTTTAAACCGTTTTTCATTAGGTTAAGGTAAGGATAAGGATGCTTGTGTTAGAGAGTATTCTCATTGGCATTTGTATGTTAAGTTGTTACGATATATTTGAATATTGTTATAAGAATGCCCCATATGGAAGAATGAAAATAGATCTGATTGCCCCGCTGGATAACACAGTATCCGGAGAGCCGTGTCCAATTTGTTTAGAGCCATTGGATATCATACGCTACAAGAGACGGACCTATTGTGGGCATACCTTTTGCTCAGAGTGTCTCAGTGAATGGCTAAAGAATAAACCAATATGCCCTCTGTGCAATGAGGTATTTGATTTATAATTTATAATTAAATACGAATACTGTCATTTGTATAGGCTTCTTTAAACCATTCCACGGTTTCTTGAATCCCACCACTCAGGGATGTAAAAGTCATAGAGGAAAACAGAGCATGGGGTTGAACGGTTTTTTTATATTGTCCATCTGCGGCGGTCGTATCAAATACCAGGGCATCTTCGTAATCAAAGCATTGCGCTACACGACGGGCCACTTGGGCAATGGTCACTTGGGCTTCTATAGGGGGCGAACAGATGTAGCGACCCGATGCTTTACCGTGTTCTACGGCCCAAATCACCATTTTTGCCAAGTCTCTGCTATGAATAAATTGCCGGATGGGTTTTCCAGTGCCTTTTACCACGAAGGGTTGATTGGCTTGTTTGGCCAGGAAACACCGATGGATCAGTGCGGGCAAAACGTGGGCATTTTCTAGATTAAAATTATCGTGCGGGCCATAAATATTGGTTGGAATCAAGCAGATACTCGTAATACCGTGGGCGCTGGTTAGGATACGACTATGCACATCCAGCATCCGTTTGGCATAGGCATAGCCCTCATTGGAAGGATGTGGCGGGGCAGCATGAAGAACCTCTTCTGTCAGCGGTTCATAACCATCTGGAAAGATACATGTAGAGAGCATACTAATAACCTTTTTTACTTTATGGATGCGGGCATATTTCAATACGAATGTGTTCATGAGTAGATTCTCTTCAAACATGAGGGAGGGTTGATTCATATTCTTGTATAGTCCGCCCACATTTGCGGCTAAATGGACGACCACCTCAGGATGGTAGCATTCAAATAGAATCCGCACGTCTTCTTCGCGTGTTAGATCGCCGGCTTTGGAGGAAAGGAATATCCAATCATTAGCTGCGGTTGCGGTTGCGGCTGACTGTAAGGCGCGCCCGACCAGCCCACTTGCACCAGTGACGAGGACTTTCATTTAAAAAATAAAACATAAATATGTTTAAATGAAAAAAGTAGCGTTTATTACAGGAATCAATGGACAAGATGGTTCCTATTTGACTGAATTGTTGTTAGAGCGGGGCTATTCAGTGTATGGTATTATTCGTCGTATGTCTCTTATAAATACGGAGCGGATTGACCATCTATTAAACCATCCAGATTTTACACATTTTTACGGGGATGTGACCGATGCGACCTGTATGTTTCAGATATTGACCAAGATTTATATGAAACATTCGGGGGCCAGTATAGAAGTCTATCATTTAGCGGCGCAGAGTCATGTCAAGGTATCGTTTGAGTTGCCAGAATATACGGCAGAGGTAGATGCCATTGGCACACTGCGACTATTGGATGTCTGCAAGTCTATCAAAGAGACGTATCAGTTGCCGAAAGAGAGATTAAAGGTGTATATTGCTTGCACGTCTGAAATGTTTGGCGGCGTGCTAGAGATTCCACAGACTGAGCGGACGCCATTTAATCCACGTTCGCCCTATGCGATCGCAAAACAGTTTGCTTTTTATATTGGAAAGAATTATCGTGAGGCGTATGATATGTTTATAAGCAATGGGATTCTGTTTAACCATGAGAGCCCGCGGCGGGGATTTAATTTTGTGACGCGTAAGGTAACACTTGGATTGGGTAAAATCATAAAAGGTCAGATAGATCATATTCAGATGGGTAATATTGATGCGGTTCGGGATTGGGGGCATGCCAAGGATTTTGTCAAGGCAATGTATTTGATGCTGCAACATAAAGAGCCAGACGATTTCGTGATTGCAACCGGTGAAACGCATTCGGTAAGAGAATTTATTGAAAAAGCCTTTGCACTAAGGGGATATGAGATTACCTGGACGGGGGAAAAGGGAACCCTTGAGGAAACGGGAGTTGATAGAAATGGTATTGTTCGCATTCGGATAGATGCAAAGTATTTTCGCCCAACGGAGGTATCGTATCTTCAGGGCGATGCCACCAAAGCGGAGACGCTTCTGGGATGGAAACCAGAATACACGTTTGAGGCGCTGGTGCGTGAGATGGTGGCAGCTGATACAGATACGCTTACATAAATATTATACGAAATATGTCTATAAATAAAAAATTTGAAATTCCTAAATAAAGGATATATTAAGCGATATACACAAACACAAACACATACACAATGGACTCCATTACTCCCTATGAGATCTACCTGACGGATAGCTACGAGCGCATGGGGATCTTTAGAAACTATAAGGCTGGTGGCACTTACACGGCGCCTTACGAGGGCAAGCTGTCAAATTCGCACAACTACGACCTGGGTGACATGGTTGAGTTTGAGAGCAACCTTTGGGGCTGGCAGCACGCGCAAGTGGTGAGGGTTGCTAAGTGCCCTATCGTGGATGATGAATATGAGATGGAGTTCATCCTGGAGGACGGCACGCTCAAGCGCGAGTATGTGGAGGGGCGGTATCTGCAGTAATTGGCGGCGCAGCGCGCATTGCACATAAACATCAAAAATATAAATAAAAACTTTTAAATTTTATAAAATAAGAGATAGATGAAGTGGGTATATATAGTTGTAGCTATAGCGATAGTTGTAGCTATATTTTTAGCTTTATATTTTGTCCTTTATCGCCGTCAAGGGGAAGCATTTGTGGGTAGCGCAGCGAGCGCAAGTGCAAGTGATCCACCAAAGGAATTCCCTAATCTCTTAACCAAAGAGGAATGCCGTCAGTTGATAGAGATAGCTACAAAGAAAGGGCTAGAGGATAGTCCTGTTTGGAAAAATGAAGGGGATGGAGGCAGCTATGCAGATACAACCTCTCGGAGTAGTAACCAGGTCTGGATTGGTGACGAAGAGGATGCCCTGGTGAAAAAGGTTTCAGAAATATCACAACGCCTAACAGGTTTTTCACTGGATAAACACGAACAAATGCAAATTGCGCATTATAAGAAAGACGGTAAGTTCAATGAGCATTTTGATGCGTGTATAAATGGGAAAGAGAGCGCGAATTGTAAGGCCATGAATCATAATGCGGGTCAAAGACGCACCACTCTGATTATATATTTAAACGATGATTTTGAAGGGGGAGAAACCGAATTTGTTCTCACGGGTCAGAAAATAAAGCCTGAAACGGGGAAGGGGCTTTTGTTTTGGAATACAGACGATGCCGAAGAGGTGATTGAAACCTCTAAACATCGTGGCAATCCAGTGCTTTCGGGTGAGAAATGGATCTGCACCAAGTGGGCCCATCCTAGCACCTTTCGTTAGTGGGCATGGGCACTGGCACCAGCGGCTTTAAATACCTTGACAGCTCGCGCACTGGCCTCTTTATGATCCATGACAGGCGCCGGATAGGTAGTAAGGCCTTTATATTTTTCACGCACCAATGGGTCAAACCATTTGTGTATATCTTTTGCATCTACTTCTTTTAATTCTGGCACCCAATGCTTAATGTATTCGGCTTCTTTATCAAATTTATTGGATTGGATGAAAGGGTTAAAGGGAGCTCTAAAGTAGGGGACGGCATCCGCGCCAGTGGAAGAGGCGAATCCCCAACCGGCCGTATTGCTATAAATATCGGCATCAACCAGGTGTGTATAATAGTATTTTAATCCCCAACGCCAATCAATTAAGAAATACTTGCTGAGCACCGAGGCACACAGCATTCGGATACGATTGTGTTGATGCCCACTCACATTTAACTCCCGCATCCCGGCATCTACTAGGGGATAACCGGTAAGCCCATCTGCCCATTGTTGGAAAAGATGCTTATCATAAGACCAGTGAATGGCTTTGTCCAGGGCAGCATGTAGGGCCACGCCTCTTTGTAGCTCTGGGCGGAGGGCATAAATTTTCATATAAAAATCCCGAAAGACGAGCTCTCGGATGAGCCCATGTTCTTTACCGAAGAGTTTTACGATCGCCCAATACATTTCTCTGATGCTAACGGTGCCAAATTTTAAATGGGGAGACATTCGCGAGGTCTTTCCCATGGCCGGGAAGTTGCGCTCCTCTTCATAGTGTTTTAATTGACTAAGGTTCTTTAAGCCTACCAGGCCCCGAGTTCTGCCTCCCCGAATGGCCAGCGCCAGGTTCTCTTGGTAAAAGGATGCCATTTTGGACAAGGGGAGCGCATGGTTGAAACTTAGGGCCGAGAAGCCCTGTTTTGTTGGTCTAGTTGTAGCTACATCTCTAATCGTATTTTCTTTTAATATTCTTTTATAAAATTGAGATAATACCATATAGGGACGTACACCCTCTAGGAGCCCATCTTTTAAGGGTAAGAGCCCGTAATCTTCTTTCTGTATAAATTGGATACCGCCGTGCGCAACACACCACTTACGAATGGTCGCATCTCTCTTGGTGGCATAGACGCTATAATCTTCATTGGAGTAGATGGTATGAAAGGGATGCTCTTTATAAATCTGGGTAAGCACATCGGAATGCTCTCCATAAAAGATGTTTAAATGGCTACCTACTTTCGCCAGTTGTTGATTAAGGTCGGTAAGGGATTCGCACATAAATTGCACAGAGGGATGAGAGAAGTAAGCGTTCTGACGCTGGTCTATTTGTTCGGGTGTAAAAATGAACACGGGAATAATTTTAGCGCCCTCTTTCATAGCATGGAGCAATGTCGTATTATCGTTTAATCGTAAATCTCTTTGAAAGAGAAAGACGGCCGTCATCTTTAATTATTATTGGTATAATTAAATAAAAATAAAAAATGATGTATAGAATAAACATACACGCATAAAGAAGGATGGAGAGCCAGATTCTTGCACCCAAAGTAAAGTCCCGCACCAAGATGATGGCCATCTTTGATTTTGATGGGACATTGGTGCGTCCAAAAGAAGGCCGCCGTTTCCCCAAGGATAAATCGGATTGGGAGTGGTTGCGCCCCACGGTGCCAATGAAACTCAAGGAATATGCCAAACAAAAATATCGTATGGTCATCGTCACGGATCAGTCTAAGCCCTGGAAGGTGGAGATGATTAAAGACGTGGTAGAGGCACTAAAACTAAACATTACGGTGGTGGTCGGAGTGAAAGATGCGCAAAAGCCGAATCCGGCCTTGTTCCTATCCGCGTTGTCCCCGGATCTGGAAACCAGCTTCTATGTAGGGGATGCGGCTGGGCGCGCAGCGGATTGGGCAGACCGCGATATCCAATTTGCGAAAAATGTAGGCCTTAAATTCTATACGCCGGAAGAGATATTTGATGAGCCACGTTCGCAGTCGCGCTCACCGACGCCGCCCGCCAAGATAGCGATTCCTGACCATAAAGAAGTGATTATTATGATTGGTTATCCGGGTGGCGGCAAATCCACAGTCATAAAAGAGCAATTTGAGCCCTATGGGTATTATCGGGTAGAGGGTGATGTCTATAAAACGGCGAAAGCCATGATTAAAGAGGCGCGCCGTCATCCTGGTCAATCCATTGTATTTGATGCCACCAATGGCACACGGGAGAGACGCCAAGTGTATATTGATTATGCCCGGGAGATTGGTTTCGGAGTGAGATGCGTCTGGGTCACTACACCCATTGAAGAGGCCTTGGCACGGGTGAATAAACGGGAAAAAGAAACGGGTGTGAAAATCCCTGCCATCGCACTGTATCTCTATCGTAAGAAATTGGAAGAGCCAACGGCAGACGAATGTGAAGTCCTACTCGTGTAGTAGGACGTTAGTCATTCAGATTTAATGCTAAATCTGCGGGGACGTTAGTCATACTTGTTTAGAATTAAATCTGCGGGGCCGTTAGTCATACTTGTTTAGAATTAGCATTAAATCTACTTTAATTCCATCAGCTCTTGCCAAGAAACTTGTTTGAGGTTAATCTTCTGTAAGACCGCTAAATTATGTGTATCTTTTTGAATAGAGTCTTTTAGTATTTTCTTTTGGAAAGCATTAAGCTGTTTATCTTCTTGCTTTAGTTGTAGCGTATCTTTTTTAATGTTTTCGGTATTCGCGACGATACTCTTTTGAATTAACACGATGACTGCCTTCTTGCATTTATCCACTTTACATTTGAGTAATTCTTCCATTGCGGGGTTTTTTCGCATCATATCCAGAGTCGCATTGGCTGATAGTGCTTTTATGAATTCACCATAGCCCTTGTATTCTTTCCGACACAGTTTTTGGAGACATTTATTCGCAGTATCGTATGCTTCAACCATTTCTGTCTCTGCTTTGCTCATCTTAAATGAGAAGTCCATCCTACTTATACTGCCGGAAAAACCCCCGGTGCAGTGTATTAAAGCTTTCACGTCATTATAGTATAATGCTCAACGATGCGTTTAGCGTGTTGTTTTCGTATGGACAATGAACCCACGCCCATGGATATTGATTCGCCACCAGCGGAGGAAGAGCCAAAAAAATATAAGAAGAAAAACATCCCGAAGGCGGTGAGAATGGCCGTTTGGAATACATACATTGGAGAAACAGTGGGTAAGACTCATTGTATGGTCTGTAATATTAACGCGATTACACAGATGAATTTTCATTGTGCGCATGTCGTGGCAGAAGCGCTGGGTGGGCAAACAACGGTAGATAATCTCCGCCCAACGTGTGCGGCATGCAATCTATCCATGGGCAAACAAAATCTAAATGAATTTAAAAATGCCCATTTCCAATAGAATATGCAATAATATTCCCAATTATATAGTATAAGAGATGCCTCCTAAAGCTGTTCGCGCTTCATCTGATTCATTTTATAGCAGTGCTCGGAGTGCCAGTGCCAGTGCCAGTAGCGCCAGCGATATGAGCGAGAGTTCCAGTTCGGGTGATACGACGGTTAATCGGACGGCACTGTGTATTCGCAATGTCGCTAATTTCAGTCGGATAAAGCCTTTCCAGATGCTGGACAAAAAGAACTTTAACCCGAAGCTACTTGACTATTACATAGATCAGTCTTCGCCTAAATTAGCGGCTCTCTTTGAAAAGATTGCGGCACTGGATGCGTCTGACCTAAAGCGCGAAGGAAAGACCTTCAAACATATGATTTTCACAGATAACAAGAGCAGTTCCTATGGTGCTAAGATTATTGCGTCCGCATTTATTGCCAAAGGCTATAACCCTGCGTTCCATGTTCAGGGCAGCGGATTTACTCTGTATCCCGAAGAGAAGCTGCTAGAGACCAAAGGCCATAACTTTTCTCTCTTAATGAGCAAAAGCGTCTTTGACCGGGCCATTAACGTAAAGTTCAAGAAATCCGTTCTAGAAATGTATAACCGTCGCCCTGAGAACGTGCAAGGTGAGCTCACGCGTTTTATTATTTTAGATCAAGGATTCAAAGAGGGAATTGATCTGTTTGATGTGAAATATGTGCATCTCTTTGAGCCGCTTGTGGTGCCGGCGGATCAGAAACAGGCCATTGGTCGCGGCACCCGCTTCTGTGGTCAAAGGGGACTAGAGTTCCACCCGCGTTATGGTTGGCCGCTCTATGTCTTCCGTTACGAAGTGAATATTACACCGGAACAACGGAAAGACCTACAGGGAGCGCAAAATATGTTCAACCTCTATCTAAAATACGCGAACATTGACATCCGCAAGGTCGTCTTTGCGGCCGAATTAGAAGAGGCGTCGGTGAATGCATCTGTGGATAAAGAACTTACCAAGACAGTGCATCAATTTACCATTGAGCGTCCTCCGGCTGCGTTGCGGGCAAGCACGAGTGCCAGTGGTGGTGTGGTGCTGCGTTCCAATGTGCCTCACCCGCCCAAGAAGCTATTTAACAGTATTACTGCCATGAACACGCATCTCAGCAAGGGATTCAAACAATTTGCTTACCCGAAGGTGAAGCTGGAAAATATGTGCAAGGATATGGCTGGTGGTGCTGCCCCTCAACTGGTGCAATTTACACCGACCCAGGATTTCATTCGCCATTATTTCCAACCGGAGTCGGCCTATAAGGGCATGCTGCTCTGGCATTCCGTGGGCACAGGTAAGACGTGTTCCGCTATTGCCACGGCCAGTACCAGCTTTGAGAAAGAAGGCTATACCATTCTATGGGTAACGCGCCATACCCTAAAGAGTGATATCTGGAAGAACATGTTCCAATGGGTCTGCAGCATGACCGTGCAGGAGCGCCTAAAGAACGGCACCTTAAAACTGCCCGCCAATCTCACTAACCCGAAACGCTTTGCCCCTCCGGAGTGGATGGAGCCTATTTCCTATAAACAATTCAGTAATATGTTATTGAAAAAGAACAAAATTTACGATGAAATTGTTAAGCGTAATGGAGCCAAAGACCCGCTGCGTAAGACTCTGGTCATTATAGATGAAGCCCATAAGCTCTATTCGCCCACGGTGGTCGGCAGTGAGAAGCCCCGGACAGACATTCTGGAGGAGATGATCCAGAACTCTTATAAGACGAGTGGCAAGGACAGTGTGCGCGTCCTACTGATGACGGCTACGCCTTATACGGAAGATGGTATGGAGATGGTGAAATTACTGAATATATTGCGTGAGAGAGACCCTCTCCCGAATACATTTGAGGCGTTTGGCAAGAAATATCTGGACGACCAGGGTAAATTTAAACCGAAGATGTTAAAGGATTTCCAGGACGATATTAGTGGCTATATTAGTTACCTAAATCGTTCTCAAGATGCCCGCAATTTCGCCCACCCGGTGCTGGAAGATGTCTTTGTGGATTTGACCCAAGAAGAAGAAGTGCCAGAGGTTCCTAAAGAATTTGACGAGGAAGGTAATGAGATCAAGGTAAAGAAGAAGGCGGTAAAGGGTAAGTATGAGAAATGGATGGCGGAAGTGCGCGAACAGCTAAAAGAGCAAAAGGTGTTTGTCAAGGAAGCCAAGAAAGAATACAAGGATTGCGCCAAGGGTGAGAAGGTGGGAGATCTAAAAGCGAAGATTAAGATGCGGATCAAGCAAGAGTTAGATGCCCTAAAGGATGCAGAGGCTGAAGCAATAGAGAAATGCAAGGATAAGCCCACCAAAGAGCGTAAGGAGTGTCGCGATACAATCAAGGCGTCTTATAAGGCGAAGGTGCAAGCCGTGAAAGAGAAAAAGGCGCAGCTATACGAAGAGTGCAAGCAGCCACCGGAGGACTGTGAGGAAATCGGCGAAGAGCTGGATAAATTAGAGAATGATCTGGTGGTCATTAACGAGGAGAAACTACAGGTCAGAGCCTATATGGATGAAATCAAGGAACGCATGAAGAAATTATCTACAGAATCCAAAGAACTGCGTAAGATATACAAAGAAGATAAAGCCGCAGTGAAGAGCATGATCGTAAAGAATAAGCAAACCCTCAAAGGATTCCGTGCGATTAAAGACAAAAAGGTGCGTCTTGAGAAAGTTAAAGCCTATAGAGCAGCGGAGCAGAAGGAGATTAAAGACTTCATCATACGGGTAAAAGATATGCGTTCGCGCTTAGCGGGTATTAAGGAAGAGCGTCAATTAACGCGCCTGGAATTGGGCAAAACCCAATTAAAGAAGGTCTCTCAAATGTATGCGCTGGAAAAGCGCTGCAAACTTTAGAGTTTAGAGTTTCAACGGTTTAAAGATTTTTTGATATATACAGCTTAGTATATATAATGTTACTCACCAAGTCATGTATCGCCAACGCCTATGTGTTTGATTTAAAAAGTCACGTTAATACACACTTTATTCGTAACGATTTTAATAAGATAACGTATCCTTATAAGAATCTATTGCGTTTTAAATATGTAAGTGAGGCCAAATTGGTGCAATTGCCAAATTCCAAGAATTATCCGGAATTTAAGATGATACGTAGTTCTAGCAGCGAGGAAATGGTTTATCTAGCCATGTTATTTTTTATTCAGCAACACGCGATCAAGCCGAATCAGGAATTATGGCTGGAGGCATTCCACATGAATCCATATAGTTATAATGAGACGGATTGGTTTCAGGAGCAAAATACAAAAGGTAAAGCGATCCTATGTGTTCAAAAAGAAAAGGTAAAGAGCAGTGGCTTTGAATTAACGGATTCGGTAAATCAATTTCGGTGGGAATTAAATCCAGGGGAGATGCTCTTGTTTGATACACATAGCATTCAGCAGCGCTATACGAATGTAGATTTTGAGGATGAGGAAGGTTTCCAAGATTTATTAACCATTACGGCGGTGTGATATTAAAGAAAAAATACATAGATAAAGTAATGGAATACCGAACGATTGAATTGGTCGCAGGCGCTGTTCCAGGGCTATATGATATACCTAGGGAAGGTGATACCGTGAGGGACATTACTATTCATGGGAGCTTTGTTAAAGCGACGTTAGTGGTAGGCGACATGATTGTCTGGGAATCGGATGCAGGTGAGGGTGAAATAGTCATTCCCTATGAACTAAACTTGATAGGGGCGGGTTATCATACGACGAGACTAATAGTGCAAGCACCAGATACGGATGCCATCACTGTAAAAGCAACGTATATTCTGTTTGAGGATACAGGCTATAGGAGGCGCCTGGCTGATCGGTTCCATTCGCCATGGTGGATTAAGAGTGAGGCGCATAAATACCCTGAGAAAATAGAGCGGCTGTTCCAAAACCCATAAACAGAATGGTGACTAACCATGAGGCCACGGTTTGTCCAAAGAACCGCCAATTAACACCTCCCATTCCTTCAATTAATCCGACGCCCAAGATACCTCCGGTAATACATTGAGAAGAGGATGTTGGGAGACCATATTGGGACGCAATCATTATAACAAAAGAGGTGGCCAACTCTGCAGAAAATCCACGAGTCGCAGTAATTTTAGAGAGTTTAATGCCTACTGCTTGTGTAACTTTATAACCATAGGTTGCTAAACCAACAACGAGTCCAGAGGCACCAATCACAATAATCCAGATAGGCGAGCTGACCGATGATTGAATTTTATTTGTGTTTATAATATCCCATATGGCACACAATGGTCCAGCCATATATCCAACTTCACCCGCTCCGTGGGCAAATATAACGCATATCGCCGAAAAGACCTGTAGATATTTAAATACGTTTTCGGCTCTTGGGTCAAATACCTCCGCCCTGCGATGAATTTCTGCGATTGTTTCATCTTCTTCAATTATTTTATGAATATCTTCATTCATGCCTTTTAGCAGTATATTGGTAGCGTTAGCGTTAGAGTTAGTCTCAATACCATCTATTTCTACGATGACAGGCATTCTATTATTTTCCTTCTCAATATGACGTTTTAACAAGGGGATACCTACGCCTCCCGCTAGTAAGCTACAACCAGAAGCTATAATACTTGTAACCCATAATGTTTTTTGTTCTGACCAGTCATCATTTCCTTGCAGGGACTTTTTGGCACCCTTCGTGAAGACGAAATAGATATTTATCCAGGTGGTCAATAGCACCAATGGCGGTAGAACATAATACGATAGCTGATAGGAGCTCTGACGTCTTAAAATAAGGGTTCTAGTTGTCCAGAAAATAAGTGCGCTGGCAGCCGCTGTTAGCACAGGAGAGATAAACCAGGACAGTGCGATGGGTAGAAATCCCTTGTATGGAGGGAATGATTTTGGGTCAGGTTTAATCCAAAGAACCCCATCTTTGCCACCATATACGAGTGAAAAACCGATAATGCCTCCTATAATGGAATGTGTGGAGGATACATTTAATCCATAATAAGAGGTAACAATTAACCAAAAGGTGCCTACTAGTAAATTACACATCATACCGTAGGCATATACCATCGGATTATTTTTAAATACAACAATATCAGCAATACCTCCGGCGATTGTATCAATAGATACGCGACCCAATACGAGGGCGCCGGTAAATTCAAAAATAGAGGCTAAAATAACGGCTTGTTTCATAGTCAGTGTTTTAGCACCAACGGAGGTTCCGAATGCGTTTCCAACATCATTCGCACCGGTACCCCAGCCAAATCCAAATGCTCCTAAAGAGCCTATAACAAAAATCCAGAGATACATCCCTAACCCTATAGAGATTATTTATGAGACGATTGCAACAAACGATCCCTTCATTTTAACATAGGTTGGTTCTCTAGAGAAAGAGAAAAATCTATATCGTCAGGGCTCTTTCTCTGACTCATACTAATCTTATATTATATAAAAATGTGCTTACTGCTTATTCGGAAGAATCGCCGTGCTAATTTGCTTATGCCCTATCTTGAATCTACCAACATACATATAATCTTTTTGAAAGGATGCACTGTTCAGGTGCTGGACAATTTTTTGCATATCTATCTCGTGTTTTGGAATAAGGCATAACAGCGACCCACCAAAGTATTGCACAGTTCCTATAAAGGCCACTTCTTTATTCCGAGTCATATTCCGAATGTAGATACATGCCTTTCCCCAATACTGGAGGATACTGGAAATGTTTCTTGGCGCGCCCCATTCAAACCAGTTACTCTCTGAAAACTTCTTGATTTTTCTTTTCAATAGCTCTACTTTATGTGATATAAGGTGTGCATCTATCTGGTTATTGTTTGTGGGAAATGTTTTCGTAAAGATATATTTTTCAGTCCTATGTTTATCATTTAGAATATCTATATTGCCGAATGGAACACGATATATCTCATCTCTTCCAGATACAAGACCCACATACACATTAAAGTGCGAATCCATCGGAGAACCACTCACTACAGCTTCTGTTTCGCGAAAGGTAACAATGCCTTTATTTACATTATAGAATACTTCTTTACCATTTACGATTGCTTTCTTATTTATATGTATTCCGCCTTTTTCATAGCGGAACACTAATACATCAATGCTTGCTCCCTCAAAGAGTTTTTCATTGTTGGGAAATAGGAAGTCTGTAAAACGACCTGTTTGTGTCATCTTATCTATAATGGCTGCTGCACTGGTCAGTTTGATAAAATCCGACGGGACAATAAATATCAGTTCGCCATCGTCTTCCAAACAGTCATAGCATTGTTCAATAAATTTGATATAGAGATTACCCTTTTTTTGTTTTACATAGGGCGGATTACCAATAATGGTTTTAAACTTGGTAGTGATTGTTTGATGCGTAAAGTCTCCATATATAGCCGTTTGGTAGTCATTAAATGAAAGGACTGGTTTGATAGTCGCATCCAGTTCATAACATACCATAGGGTAGTTTTCATTATGTTCCTTGAATTTCTTTAACAAATGACCAGCACCGAATGACGGTTCTAGTAGGGGGCTTGACTTATATTTTACTTTATCAAATACAAACTGCTGTAGCTCGTCTGATATAGTAAAGTATTGCCCTAAATCCTTTTTATTGCCGCTCATAGGAAGAATGTGTGTATAACCAAGCTAAATATTCATTTTTTTATCAGAATAAAATTTGAGATAAAGAAAAGATTCGTTAGTTAATAATCTATAAAGATGCTGGGCGTTTATGTGTTAGATCTGGACAATGGACACCTCTTTGTTAGTTATGCCGATTCGGTGCAAGAAGCAGAAGCAAGTTTGCTTACCATGAATGTGAAAGAGAAATTTGATGGTTCCTACCATTACTATCCCACACTGGAGGAAGAAGCCGATAAGGCAGGAGAAATACGTATCTTTATGATGTTGGCGAAAAAGAATGGGCTTCGAAATATGTTGGCACGGCCAGAAGTATTGGCATCCATTGGCAAAGGGACATGGTGTCCAGATATGGAAATCCGGAAGTTTCTACATATCAGCTCCTCAGAATCGTTTCAACCATCATCTACAGAACATGAAGTTGAGAATGAAAAAGAATTATTTACGATCAGCATTTAATGTTAATTACGGTGCGGTAGCATTTAGCATTTAATTGCTGTACGCGAGGCCACCCATGCCAGACATGACGCGCAGGACGTTGTAGGACAGAGCATACACGCGGATCTTGCCGCCCGCAGTGGAAGTGTGGGACAGGTTTAGGACAGCGGAGTCAATGCGAGACATATTTAGGGTGCCGGAAGGCTGGTGCTCCTCGGGCTTGAGGGCGAAGGAGTATACATAGATGCCCTCGTTGGAGGGGATGTTCTCGTGGTGCTGGTAAGGTTGCACCAGGTTAAAGTAAGCACCCGTGCGCTCGGCGAATCTATCGTGACCGTTCAGCTGCAGCTTGGCGGTGGTGACTAGGCCGGCACCCGTGGCCTCCACTTGGTTGTCGGAGTAGTTGAACCAGTCGTTGGAGCTGGTGACAGCCGCATCGCGTTGCATGACCCAGACCAGCTCCTTGACGGGGTGGTTGAAGTTTAGCTTGACCTTGGAGGCAGTGGCACCGCTGGTAACGGACTCGTCACCGGTGAATTGTAGCTGCTCAATCAGGTATTCGTGACTGAGCTGGGCGAAGCGTCTGCGCTCATCGGTGTCTAGGAAGACATAGTCCACCCAGAGAGAGGCAGTGGAGATGGAGCCGGAAGCAAGACCCAGGAAGGCACCGCCAATGCTATAGTAGCCGAGTTCGGCCAGGGAGCGGAACTCCAGGTTGACCTTCACCTCGTGGTATTGCAGAGCAATCAGGGGCAGGGCCAGTCCGGGGTTACGGCAGAACCAGAACTCTAGGGGAATGTAGAGGGTTTCCGCCGCGGTGGAGGCGGGTGTACCACCGTAGGCGAGGGAAGAACCCACCATGGTGTTATAACCAGTGCGCTTGCCAGTGGCTAGAGAAAGCTCATTCCAGATGTACATCCAGTCACCGTATTGTTTGTCAATGCGCTGACCACCGATCTCAATCTCAATGTTCTTCACCAGGGCTAGACCGACATAGTCCACCCATTGCTTGCCGGAAGTTAGGGCAGGCAGAGTGGCTTGTAGGTACATGCGGTGGATCAGATCACCGTTACGGGAGATCTGGCACGTCACGCGGCGGCCGAAATCAGCAGCGCCGTTGAAGGTCTGCTCAATCGCCTCCATGGAGAAGTTGGTGTGGCGACGGTAGACGACCTTGAAGAAGGTAATTTGGGGGTTGCCGGTTAGGTAAACATCTTGAGCGCCATAAGCCACGAGTTGTAGAAGTCCGCCACCCATTTCTTTGGATACTATTAGTGGAGAAAATAATTTATTTTTATATTTTTACGCAAAAATGAAGAAATGCCCGCGGCAAAAACGTTTAATTGCTGTACGCGAGGCCACCCATGCCGGACATGACGCGTAGGACGTTGTAAGACAGAGCATACACGCGGCACTTCGTGGCGTCAGCAGTGGCGGTGATGTTCAGCACAGCGGAGTCAATGCGGGACATGTTTAGGGTGCCGGAAGGCTGGTGCTCCTCGGGCTTGAGGGCGAAGGAGTAGACATTCACACCGGCGTTGGTGGGGATGTTCTCGTGGTGCTGGTAAGGCTGGACCAGGTTAAAGTACTTGCCATCACGCTCCGCGAATCTATCGTGGCCGTTCAGCTGTAGCTTAGCGGTGGAGCACAGGTTGGTGCCGGAACGGTCAAAGTCAGCTGTGGAACCATCGGTATCGTAGCAGCCGAATTTAGCATTGTTCTCTTGTAGAACCCAGATCAGCTCCTTGACGGGGTGGTTGAAGTTTAGCTTGATCTTGTTGGCGTTGGCGGTAACGGTCTCCTCACCGGTGAATTGCACCTGCTCAATCAGGTATTCGTGGCTGAGCTGAGCGAAGCGTCTGCGCTCATCCGTGTCCAGGAAGATGTAATCAACCCATAGGGAGGTGGTGCCCATGGTTCCGGTGATGGAAGCGTTGGCAGCGGACTCAAACTCAAGGTTGACCTTCACCTCGTGGTACTGAAGGGCGATCAGGGGTAGGGCCAGTCCGGGGTTGCGGCAGAACCAGAACTCTAGGGGAATGTATAGAGTGGTGGTGGCGGAAGACACAAGGTCGGCACCAACCATGGTCTTGTAGCCGGTGCGCTTGCCGTAGGGGAGGGCCAGCTCGTTCCAGATGTACATCCAGTCACCGTATTGTTTGTCAATACGTTGGCCACCAATCTCTAGCTCCACGTTCTTGACGAGGGCAAGGCCGGCATAGGAGTTGGCCGCCCAAGAAGCAGTTGTGATGGTCGCCTGTAGGTACATGCGGTGGATCAGATCACCGTTACGGGAGATCTGGCACGTTACACGGCGGCCGAAATCAGCAGCGCCGTTGAAGGTCTGCTCAATCGCCTCCATGGAGAAGTTGGTGTGGCGACGGTAGACGACCTTGAAGAAGGTAATCTGGGGGTTGCCGGTTAGGTAAACATCTTGTGCGCCGTAAGCAACGAGTTGTAGAAGTCCTCCGCCCATTTCTTTGGATACTATAAGTGAAGAAAATAATTTTATCCATTTAAACATTGGAGGGATTCCAAAATAGAGGGATGTTTAAAGAAAAGACATCAAAGAAACGTCAAGTCTTAAACAATACACATAAAAAAGATGCTTCTACGTTGGATGAGAAGCATAAGCATATGATTCACGTCATCCAAGAGAATATGTCTCATAAAGAGCATTTAAATAGTATATACTATCAATGCCACCAGGAATTACAGCAGTGGAAAGATAAGATTCAAGGTTTATACCAAGAGCAAAAACAGGAAACTCTTGAATACTCATTGGCATGGGACAGCAACCTCTTTTACTCCGACAAGTTACGTAGTATAAAAAAAGAAATTGTTTCTTTGCAAGATGAACAGAAAGAAATAGAGTATTATGAAAATACAGGTACCATTTTATTTAACTATTACGAATTGATCGACCAGCAGGATCAGGCGCAAATGTCTTCCATAGATATCAACAATCAGCCACCGGCAAAAGGGCGTCGGAAAAACCTTCCCATCACCCAACGTAATATTTTGGATGCCTTTCAAATAACACCGGTAAATGCGATTAGTGAAGAGGAAGCGGCAGCAGCGGCGGCGGCGGCAATCGTCGCTCCCCGGGATAAAATGAGTTTGGTGAATGATTACATGCTCGCAGTAGATTCCAATCATATGAAATATATGAATGACCATCATACAAATCAATGTCAAACATGTGATATTGCGCTCATTTGTTTGGCACAAGAGGGCATGATGGTGTGTCCCACCTGTGGCTATCAAGAATTGCTCTTGGTGGAACAGAACCGTCCGATCTACCGTCAATCCAATAAGGAAGCGTCGCACTGTACCTATAAGCGCATTAATCATTTTAACGAATGGATTAGTCAGATACAAGGAAAAGAATCCACCGATATTCCTGAGGAGATTTTTGAGAAGATTGTCCAGGAAATCAAGAAGGAAAAGATAAAGGACTTGTCCAAGTTAAGTTATAATAAAATGCGAGAGATACTAAAGAAGCTACACAGCAACAAGTATTACGAGCATAGTTATTACATTATCTATCGGTTGAATGGGATTCCGGCACCGAATTTCCCACCGGAATTGGAGGAGAAAATGCGTAATATGTTCAAGGAGATTCAGGCGCCGTTTTTAAAATATTGTCCGTCAAATCGTAAGAATTTCTTATCGTATAGTTATGTCTTATATAAATTCTGTCAATTGTTGGAGAAAGATGAGTATCTAAAGTATTTTACGCTACTTAAGAGTCGGGAAAAATTACATGTTCAGGATCAAATATGGCGTCGTATTTGTGAAGAAGTAAATTGGGAGTTTATTCAGTCCATTTAGGGGAAGCCCACCAGCTTGAGGCCGAGGCCTAGACCGGCACCTTGGCGGGTGGAAGCGCCAATGGAGGGGGCAACCAGGTCAAGGATGGAGAACATGGCGGCGGCAGTCAGGCCAAGGAGGATGACTTTGTCCATGGAGAGGGGTTTCTCAGGGAGGATGGCAGCAACGATACCAACCACTAGACCTTCAATAAGGTATTTGACGATGCGGGTGAACATTTCTTGATAATCAAAGGTGTATTCCATCAAGTTGCTTATATTTTAAGATGAGAAAAAATTATTTAAAGAAGGAGTCCTTATAAACATATATAATCCACTATGTCTGCAGCAGACGCACAAATTGTTTCCACGAAAGAGACTGATTACCTAGACGAAGACAAGGCTATTCGCGGTCAAAACTATGTCTGCCTATCGTTTCTATCGCCCGAGGATATCCTGAACAAAAAGGAAGTCTTTTACTTTGAAAAGTATCTACATAAGTTCTCTTTTGAACTGGATCAACTCCTCACCGGTCTTGCAGATAAATACAAGGATGACACCGATACGCTCAATGTAATTCGTGAGAATAATGCGCATCTGTTCAAGGGATCGGAGCTCCAGGAACAGTATCGTTTCTTCAAGCGTAATAGCGCCGAGGTGATTGAGAAAGAATTCCAGGAACTAAATAACTTTCAAACATCGGTGCGTGGCATTAAAGTGCGTGGCGTCTTTGAGACGCTCAAGGAGGCGCAAGTGCGTGCGGAACTCCTACGTCGCATGGGTGACACGAAGTTTGATATTTTCGTCGGTCAAGTGGGTGTATGGTGCCCTTGGTCTCCCAACCCAGAGGACCTACAGGAGCAAGAGTATGCGGAGTCGCAACTCAACACGCTCATGAAGCAATACAAGGAGAACATGACCCTGAAGGACGAGTTCTATGAGATGCGCAAACAGGAGAAGATTGAGGATGCGCAGCGCAAACTAAAAGAAAACCTGGAGAAGAAAGACCCCCTGACGGAGCGCCGGGAAGAGGAAGCTGCGGTGGTAGAGGCCAGTGCCAGCACTAGTGCAAGTGATGCGCCCCAGTAAAAAAATGTTCTACCGTTTAAACAGAGATGAAAGCCATAGCGGTATTTCTATTATTTATAGGGATGTTCCTGGTTGTGCAAGGTTATTACCAGCAATCGTCTAAATGCCCGGCACCAAAAGTAGAAGTAAAGTATATTCCTCGTTCTCTATACGACGAGCAGCTCAGTGATGAACAAAAGCTACAAGTGCAGTTTAAGAGTCTGTTTGAAGACGTAACCCCTTGGGTGCTTGCCCAGCAATAATTTTTTTAGTAGATAACAATAGATGTTACAGTCTTTTTATTTAGATTTAATGGATCATATTCATACGGGGCGCACCTCTCTGGATATGGTGCATAAAAAGTTTGAACTGTTAAAAGATGATTTTATTCAGAAAGCACGTGATGAACAAGAAACCAAACAGGTCTATCTGGATAAAATAGAGATGCCCCGCCAGGAATATGACGCACGTTATCAGACATTCATGGAGGAATCTAAGAAGCTTCGGAAAACATTTTATAAAAATAACAACCAGGGAAGCTTAGAGGGATGGTTAAATCACTACAATATGACGATGAATGAATTTAATAATATGTCAAAGTCGCCGATTTATACTTCCAAAATTGATAAATAATCTCTGACAACAGTAGTAATACATATGGCGCAATTTAAATTCCAGTGGGCGGCTTTCTTAGTCGGGCTCGCACTGGGCATGCTATTTGTCTATATTCGTATGCCGCCGCCTAAAATTGTGATTAAATATCCCAACCCAGAGAATGTAGGTAAAATAGTGTATAAAGACGATGCGGCCAACTGTTATGTTTATAAAGCGGATAAAGCGGAATGTCCTAAGCCGACGATAAATAATATCATCTAGTAGGTAAAGGGGATGAAACTGAATATACCAAATGCGAATCGCTTAACAGACCGTCTCTTCTATCAAACCACAGGTCAAATCTTTGTGTCTGCATTATTCGGCATTGCGCTGGCCTTTACTTTCCAAAAAGTGTGTAAAGACCGCAAATGCTTGTTAATTAAGGCACCCAATCTGAATGAAATGACCACCAAGGTACATGAATTTGATGGTCAATGTTATCGCTATACAACGTCCAATGTAAAATGCCCAGCGGATGGTGCAGCAGCGTCGGCTGTGATTCAAGACTAAGCTGAGGAGCGTTTGAAATGATTTAATTTTTATATGGCAGATTAATAATATGCAGATGAGCACCCCTATTTCCAAAATTCAAGTGAATCCCAATCTACCAATCACGGGTGAATCACATGAAGATGATCCGGAGGTAATGGCTGTTCTACAAGAAGTGGCCCAAGAACCTCGTTATGTAAAACCGGCGCAGATGCCTATGCCTATGCATATGCAGGCGCCACCGCAAGCGCCATCTCATTCCCACTATGGTAATGGGGCAATGGTAGGTGCCGGTGCGGGCGCCTCTGCGGGTGCATTAGGGGATGCTTCTTGGCTTCATACAGATGTTGCGAAGCGGGCGGTCATTGCGGCTATTATTGCCGGTGTCATGTTTTACCCAGCGACCTTCCAAATACTTTACGATAAAATCCCGGCACTGGCGAAAGTCGCTTCTTACGATGTATTTATTCGCGTAGCATTTTTAGCTTTGGTGCTTTATATACTTATGTGGAAACTGAATATATAATTTCTTCTAAACATATAGAAAAGGTGAATGTCATCCGCAGCACGTGAAACGTTTGTAGATGAGACGACTTCTAAGCAAGTGGTGAGCAAAACATTTATCGGTGTCGGCATTGTGCTCTTAGCCATGGCTTTCACCGTGCTCTTTATTTGGACATATCAGAAGAGTTATAAACTCTTTATTATGGTTTTCTCCATTATTGTGTTTATCTTCTCGCTCATCACTGTGGTGTTTGTAACAATGACGCGTGCGAAACTAACGGATATGCAGTTTCGGATTTATCTGAGTGGCACGGTCTTCATGACGCTTATGTCTTTAGCTATGTTCATTATTTTCACGATATTTGCGGTCGGTCATTTAAAAAGAATTAGAGAAGAAGCAGCGGCTTTAGCGGCCAGCGGACGGGGAAGCGCATCTCAAATGGTCCCTCCCCAGCTAGATACATACGCGAGCAATCCGTATGAGACCACCATAAGACAATCGGGCATTGCTTAGCTCTAAACGTTGTCCGTCACTTCGGTAGAGAATCCGGGTAGAATCTCCAGACCTTGGGCACCATAGACTTGTTCGCCATAGACACCTTGAATTCCGTGCCATTCTTTATTGTATTGCTCTTCGGCGATGATCACATTGTCTTGAGCGCTACGTAAATGTTCCGGTGTAATATAATCCATGGTTTTCTCGTGTTTATTTTTTTGAGTATAACCCCAAGGGAGGCGAACATTATACATTTTAATGAGGAGGGTAATAATGGCCAGAGCAAGGATAAAGCCGGTAATGGTATCCACAAAGATCATGACAAGCACAATCAGGGTGGAAATAAGATACATCCATTCTTTCTTTAGCATGAAAGATAAGAATTTAAAGTCTAGGACAGATATTGTAATAAGAACAATCAGAGCCAGGACTCTTAAAAATTGAAGCATTCTCTATTTTTTATAGATATTTAAAATGCTCAACACGCATCTATCGCAACGAGGATATGCCATTGAAAAGAAAGGAAATGAGGAATGGATTGAGAAACTAAAGGCGGAATTGACGGTTAAACCGAATGTAATGTCTATGATGGGGGAAACCGCAACGACCTTTCCGGTTTATCGCGAAAATGATAAAAAACTCTATCTACCCAAGTATTATGGGCTGAACAAATTTGGGGCACCTACCAAAATGCAGCTACACGATGGAGTAGATTGTCCGAATCTAGAATTTCAGGGGGAAATTCGTGACCTTCAAAAACCTGCGGTTCAAGCATTCCTTCAAGCATGCGAGGATCCGAAGAAAATGGGCGGTCTCTTGTCTTTGCCGTGTGGGTTTGGTAAGTGTTTGGGTATTAATACTCCAGTGATTATGTATAATGGAAAGATAAAAATGGTTCAAACGATTATGCCCGGGGATAAATTGATGGGTGACGATTCAAAATCCAGGAATGTGCTCAGTATTTGCCGAGGGCGGGAACAAATGTATCGTATCGTTCCAGAGAAATGTGATGCATATGTCGTCAATGAATCGCACATCTTGTCACTCATGAATATCTATACATTTAAGCGGGTGGATCTTACCGTGCTAGAGTATTTAGCAATGGATGCAACTATCAGAGCGCTTCTCTGTGGCTATCATGTAGCGATTCAGTATGATTATATAGCATACATTAACAAGAGCGCCCTGGTATATCGTTATCTACAGACATGCGCACAGAGAGATGGCGAATATGTCGCACGAAATGAGGACTTTTCTACGGATATGATCTTCTTGCTGCGCTCCTTGGGCTATATGGTCTATTACAATAATGCTGTGACCGGTGGGCGCGCTGGTGAATGGATCATTGAGAAACATCCCCATTCTATTCAAGTGGATCCAATCACCGTTGAGAAATTAGAAATAGATGACTATTATGGGTTTGAAATTGATGGCAATCGCAGGTTCCTATTGGGAGACTTTACCGTGACGCATAATACAGTGGTAGCGCTCAACCTAGCGACGGTCTTTAAAAAGAAAACATTGATCGTATGCCATACCAATTTCTTGATGGATCAGTGGATTGAACGTATTCAGCAATATATCCCGAAGGCGGCCATTGGACGGATTAAGCAAAAGCTGTGTGATGTCCAAGATAAAGATATTGTGATTGCGAGTCTGCAAAGTCTAGCCATGCGAGATTATGACGCGGATATGTTCAAGACATTTGGTTATGCCGTCTTTGACGAATGTTTTCCCTATGATCAGCCCATCTTGACGAAGCAGGGATTTCTACCGATTGGGGAATTGTTTAGCGAATGGAGGAATGGGTATGAGACGCCGCTGGTGATGTCCTATAATCTGGGAACGCAAAAGTTTGAATGGAAGAAGCTAACTCATGCTTGGAAGAAAGAATACCACGATCGCCTGATTCGGATTATATTTAAAGACCCTTATGGGGCGCCACATACGATTGAATGCACGCCTAACCATCGTCTATTGACGGCTAGCCAGGAATGGAAAGAGGCGAGTGAGCTTCGGGTGGGGGATAACATGATTGGGTGTGTGAATAGTATGAGTGTGGATTATATTGAATATATTGAGGCGGCAGGCGTGCAGGGGCAGCATGTATATGACATTGAGGTAGAGGACAACCATAACTTTATATGTAATTACATTGTTGCTCATAATTGCCATCACTTGGGGGCAGAAGTCTTTAGTCGTTGCTTGCCATTGGTCACTTGTCGGCGAATGTTGGGTCTCTCTGCGACGCTAAAACGTAAAGATGGCCTGAGCAAAGTATTTGAGTGGCATTTGGGAAAGCCAGTTTATACGATTAAACGACAAGACAGTGAAGTGCTGATTAAAGTGGTGACTTTCTATGACCCGAATCCAGCTTATTCTATGGAACATTCACTTTGGGGCGGCGGCGCGGGTTATGGAAAGAAGCTCAATGTTGCCAAGATGATCAATCAGGTATGTGACTATGCGCCGCGCAATCATAAGATGATCCAGGTATTGAAAGAGGTGCTGGTTGCAGAGCCGAATCGGAAAGTGCTTATATTGAGTGAAAGACGTGGCCACCTGCAGGAACTAGAGAACCTCTTGCGGATTGAAGGTTATGCCTCCATTGGTTATTATGTGGGTGGAATGAAAAAAGAACAGCTAGAGAAAGGAGCTGCAGAAGATATTATCTTGGCGACATTTCAACTGGCGAGTGAAGCCATGGATATTCCCAAGCTAAATACACTGGTATTGGGCTCTCCAGTTTCGTCCATTGAACAGCCAATTGGTCGGATTCAGCGGAAGAAGAAAGAGGATCGGGAATATACGCCATTGGTCATAGACTTTCTGGATGAATTCTCGGTATTTCAAGGGCAGGGTAAGAAACGGATGGCTTTTTATAAGAAGAATGGATACGATACAGGTGAGGATGCGGAAAAGGCCAAGAAGGAAAAAGCTCCCCGAAAGTATAACTTTATCCGAGATGAAGAGGAATAAACCTCGCAGGTATCTACCTTGTAATCTGTGAATTTAAGATATAGTGGTATGCTTTTAGGAATATACAGTTGCTAATCACCACCTGAATAGACATATGGATTTGAGGGCTCTAAATTTAGTAAGATTTGAAGACTTTTAGATTAACGGCGCCTTTTTTATTTTTACGGATAAGATTTGGATCATAATTTTGTTCATCGTATTCTTCTTCATTGCGTTGGTTCGGGCTCATGCTCTGGCGTTCTTGTTCCAGCGCTTGCATATCCCATAGTTCCGGGGAGCATACTTGGAAGTTGGCATGGTCAGAGGCTTTATACCAATAGACTTGGTCTTCTAGACGATTGCTCTGCACTTTGTTATCAATCACAAGGCATTCGTAATTCTGAGTGCAGGAATCTAAGACCGAGTTAAATACGTCAAAGCTGTGAAACATACCGGCATATTGTTTATAAATTCTTTCACGATTCGTAATCTGATTCTCACGAAGGATAAACACGTAATCCACGTTGGCGCGTAAATGGGGAGGAATACCTAGAGGGTACTGCATGGTAATCATAAAGAGCGTTTTCACGTGGCGACCATTCATAAATAAGAAACGAATGTTGATATCTCCTGGCCAGGTTTTGTCATAGAGGCAATCGTCTAAGATTAGAAAAGCCCGGGGATCTAGGTCGCTGCGGCCTCCGTATTTACGCTTTTCGGTAGTGTATTGGTTGGTGATTTTACTTTGACGATCTACGAATTTCTTGATGACCGTGGGATCGTATTCATCATAGATCAACATACCAGGAATAAAATCTTCAAAGAAATGATTCACTTGTTCCGTGGGAGAAATCACGACGCCTACAGGAAGATTGCGGAAATTGTGCATAATGTCTTTCACTAAGAAACTCTTACCCGTATTACGTTTTCCAATAAATAAAATCACACTATCGTCTTTAATATTACGAATGTCAAACTTTTTAAGCTCTAGTTTCATCTTTATAAATAAAAACAATTTATTTCTACCACTATAAACGTGCTACCTGGTGTTTTTAAAAGTCAGGTAAGCCAACGTCTATATCTTCTTTCATGCTAGAAAGATAGCTTTTTTCCATACCATCACCGCCTCTGATTTTCTTAGAGCTGTTAGTGGATTCTTTCCAGAAGAAATGAAACAGGATGGTTACAATCACAACCACAAAGAAGAAGAGGGCAACTCTGCTACCTGAACTGGAGGGAGGTGCGTGATTGCGTTTGGTGCGTTGGTCATCTAGGTATTGCAATAATAGAAAACTAATTACAGAGACAATGGCTATTAAGGGATACATACCATAGCCTTCGGTTAGAAAGTATTCGGAAAAAACGCACTACCTAAAAGAACGAGTTCTTTGAACGTTTGTGAGGTGCCTTTTTCTTACGTATTAATTCTTGAATATGTATAAGTTTCTTATTAGGGTCATCTTTAATTATAGGGATATCTTCATATATTGTAGTATCTTCTTCTGTTTCATGAATAATAATATGTTTATTTCTATTTATTAATTCTTCTACAGCAGGTGAGGTCACCGGTACCGGCGCAACGGGGACTTCCGTAGCTTTCTCAACGGGGACTTCCGTAGCTTTCGCAACGGGGACTTCCGTAGCTTTCGCAA
>Ga0209768_10000490_pt1 | contig 26589 bp, 24 predicted proteins | sample LauGreSBDMM110SD_3_FD_187564 | JGI IMG/M metagenome (GOLD analysis project Ga0209768, IMG submission 187564) | Freshwater lake microbial communities from Lake Michigan, USA - Sp13.BD.MM110.SD (SPAdes) (version 2) | ecosystem: Environmental > Aquatic > Freshwater > Lake | place: Lake Michigan... | reverse complement strand
AGATTGCGTGTGCTGGCAATGCCTTGTTGGATCAGTACGTCGCCGCGGACCGTATCAAAGGCAAACCCAGCGCTGAAGACATCTCTGAAATCAAACAACAAGCGCCGCGGCAGAGCTTGCAGACTTAAGACGCCCAGCAGTTTGGCAACACCTGGCTCGGCTTGAAGAAATTGTCCACGCCCCATGTTGACATTGAAGCGGCCGCCCAAGCTTGGGTAATGCAAGGACATTGGAGAGCCTTGCCAGTTGACTTGGCCTTCTAGCTTGCCTGCGCCTCCGCGCAGTGCGTCTTTGGTTCCTAAACGAGTCAACAAATCACCCGCATCTGAAACGTCAAGTTGAAAATTCATTTCGGTGCGGGCTTGTTGCACACCCTCACGTGAGGTGATCCATCTGCCACTTGATTTGAAGCTGGCTTCAGGCAGCGTGATATTCAGCTTGTTCAGGCGCCATTCACGGCCGGCCGTGTTGCGTGGGAGGGACGCTTCTGTGTTGACGGCCTCAATTTCAACACGCCCCATTTTCTTGCCACGCAATTCAAGGTCCTCCACCACAATGTCCAGCGCAGGAATGCTTAAAGGCGAGTCCTCTAGCAGTGACTCTACGGTTTGATCTGCCGACGGCGGCAAACTTAAGCGCGCCAAGCGTGCATAAATGCGTCCGGCATTTTGGTTGTTGGCTTGCCGGTATTCTAAATAGCCACTGAATTCTTTGGCATCTAAATTGGATCGCCACACATGGCTTTCGCGTGAACCGCTGACAAGCACATTGTGAAGCTGACGCCCTTGCACCGTGACGTCGCTGGCTTTCAATGTCATCCGCGTTGGCAGGTAGTTTTGAGTTGCAGCACTAAGCGAAGCGCTTTGAGTTGAACTCCAAGCGGTGCTAGATTTCGGTGGCGAAAGCACTTTCACCCAGTCGTCGATAGAAAACGAGGGTAAATTGAAAGAAGCGCTTACGCCAGAATCCGAAAGATTGGCGCCAGGTGTTGCAAAGCTGTCACCGACTTGCCAACGTCCTTGGATGACGCGTGGATCAGCGCCACTCACATCGCGCAAATAAGAGGCGGACAAAGAGCGCCCCCATGTCAGCTGGAGTTGATCGCGCAAAGCCTTGCTGGGGCTTGAGGTGCTGACGCTTTGAACCAGATTCTCAAATTTGAAGGCCACTTGCTCATCGGCCTTTTTGTGAAGCGGTGCTGGCAAATTGAACGCCAAGCCTTGAAGTTGGGACTGAATGCTCAACTCGCTTTGCCCGCCTTTAAATCCTAGGCTTGCCGTGTAGCTGCTTGCGCCATTGGCATGCTGAGCGAGCAAGCTGAGTGCAGGAATTTCTTTGGCTTGTCGCAAGCCATTGGCGGTCACTTGTCCTTGGATCCGAATGAGCGGGTTGGCTTCTGTGCTGCGCGGCGCAAGCTTTCGCGTCCCCCCTTCTAACTTGATGGGGCCACCTAAAAACTGCGCGTTGACGCCCACCAAACTGAAGCCAGCCTCCGTGAACTGAATGGCACCTTGTGCTTTTTCAAAAACGGGCAATACGGAATGCATGCGAATGTCATTGCCGCTGAGGGCGACGCTGCCTTGAAGGCTTGTTTTTTCAAGATCAGCTAAAGGCAAGGACATGTTTAAGCGCGTCGCCAATGTACCGGTGCTGCTGGCTTGCTCTAAAGCGCCGCTCAGCATGTTGCTGACAGGCGAAAGGCGCAGTTCATTCAAGACAACACTGGCGCTGGCTTTAGATTCTCCTTGAACGTTCACAACCACGGGGCCTTTGAGGCTGGGCACTTCAGCTTTGATTTGCGTGAAGGGCATGTTGCCCCATTTGCCCGATGCAGCATTGACTTTGAAATTAAGTCGGTCAAATACGATGTCACCATTGACGCTGCTCATGATTGGCCAAAGGCCTTCTGAGCTTGCATTGGGATCCGCCTTGTTGGGGCTTCCCGGTGGAACGTAGGCGTATTGAACCTCTTTGACCTTGCCAGCAAATCTAAACTCGCCTTCTTTGGGGTTCGCAAATGGCAGTTGTTTCAGATCGCCCTTGATTTTGACGCCAACGCCTTGAAGGCTGCCTTGTAAAACCGTGTCGCGCACATAGTAGCGAACACTTTGTGAAATATTCAAAGGCAGGTATCGGTGAACTCGCGAGGCATCGCCTTGTTGAATGTTGCCCTGCAAATCCAAAATACCCAAACTGTCAGCAAGCGGACTGGGCTTCCAACTGCCTTTGAAATCACCCTTGACATCGGCATTGCTTAAGCTCAATTGCCATTCAGGAACCACAAGCGCATTGTTTTGATGCTGCCATTTGATGGCTGCCTGCAGCTTATCCAATGGGATGCGTGGATCTTCAAAAAAGCGATTAATTTGCAGCGCCCCTTTTTGAATCGAAGCATTGACACGGCCACCCTCTGCATTCATGTCAAAGCTGATATTGGCGTTCTCAATGCCTGGCCAATTTTCGGAAGACGTGCCTGGCTTACCACCCTCAAAATAGAAGTTATCAACGCGGCCGTTGGCCGCTTTGACTTGGTATGTTTTGTCTTGGCCTGTGTTTTTTTCGGTCCACTCGATGTGCAGCGGGTTGACCAAACCACTGACTTTGTGTTCCTGCAAGGCTTGTCGGGCGGGCCCCGGCAATGGCAATTGAAGTGCAATGTTTCGAAGTGCGAGCAAATCTAATTGATCACCATGAAAGCGCCCTTGCGCACTCGCGCCCTTGTCTGCCTCTGCATACGAAAGACTGATGTTGCCGCCAGGCCAATGCAAGCCATCGGCGGTGTCAAAGCTCAAACCGGCGGTTGAAAAATCAAAACCATTGGCCGTGGGCTTGAACGACACACGCCCCGCAATGTGCTTGAATGACAGGCTTTCCAATTCGGGGCTGAGTTGCGCTTTGGCATTTTCCAGCGCCAGGTCAGCCGTGGCCTGTTGAATGTTGCCATGGTTTAAATCAAGCCACATGCGCAATGCGCCTTGGCCTTGTGTGGCGTTGACGTTCCAGGGCAGGTGGGGCCCTAGTAGTGACAGATTCACATCTGAGAATTCAGCATGAAGCTGACCACTCCAATCTTTGATGCGCCCTGGATGAGTTGACAAAAGGCCGCGGCGTACATCGCCCATCAACATGAAGGGCGCACCCCAACCTGCCGGGGGTGTCGCGTCTAGTCGCCATTGGTGATGGCGCGCAGAATTTCGCAAAACCCAAGACACCTGACTCAGACTCAAGGCCGCCTTATCGCGGTTCAAAGGGTTGAACTCGTCGGTCCACACCACGGTGCCCTGCTGCACAAGGATTTCTTTTTGCGCAAAAACCCAGTCGGCGAAAGCCGAGTCGGGTGAGTTGTCTTTTTTCAAGGCAAGACCCGCAATTCGCCAGTCACCATTTTCGGTTCGACGAATGTCCAAGGTCGGAGAGTCGATGACCAACTGTTCGACGCCCATGCTGAGCACAGACCGAACGCTGATGGCAAAAATAACTTTGGGCAAAGTGAGTGCGGGACGTCCCTCTGGGTCCATCAAGCTCAGGTCATGGATTTCGAAAGTTGGCATCCAACCCGTTGAAACGGCCAGCAACTTGCCCATGTGGACAGGTACCCCAATGGCTTTCGTGGCTAAGTTTTCGAATTTGGGCCTGAAATCTTCAATTCGGGGCACAATCCAAAAATGCAATGCCGTCCAAGCCATTCCCAAGACAAAGCCGCTCACCAACAAAACCCACGCGGCAAAGCGCAGGGCAGTGCTGCAAACTCGGGCAAGGGTAGAAAACTTCAACATTCGAATGACGGTATGGACATAAAGACCTGGGCAGGGAATTATGACCGCCACAAGCCCATTTGAGATAGACCCAGGCATGGATTCAAAACGCCCCCCGCCGATTTCAGAAGGCTCGCGTTTTTTTCAAAGGCTTCAAAGGCGCTATGTCGATGACTTTGCGAGCCTGCCCTCAGGCGTGCCTCACCGTGAGCTTCTGAATCAGGCCTATCAACAATTGCGCGGCCAGGGCCATGCGGTGGGCCCGGCCTTGCGTATCTTGCGACAGTGGGCCATGGCGCGTCTTCTGACATTGGACTGTGAACAAGATGCGCCCCTTGAAACAATTACCCTGGGGGTGACCCATTTGGCGGAAATGGCCTTAGACGAAGCCTGTCGGCAAGCATTTCATGACTTGGATGAACGGCACGGCCCTCCGATGTTGGCATCTGGCGAAAGAGCGGAGTTTTGGGTGGTTGGCATGGGCAAACTGGGCGCACGAGAGCTCAACGTCTCGAGCGACATCGACCTCATTTATGTTTACGACGAGGACGGTGAAACAGCCGGCAACGCACAGGGCATTGGCAAAATTTCGGTACAAGAATATTTCAGCCGAGCCGTCAAAGCCCTTTTCACTTTGATTGGCGAGCCCACTGAACATGGCTTTGTTTTTCGGATGGACTTGGCTCTCCGGCCGAATGGCAACTCTGGGCCCAGTGTCGTCTCTTTGGGCGCGTTGGAAGAGTACTTGTTGGTTCAGGGCCGCGAGTGGGAGCGCTTTGCGTGGATGAAAAGCCGCGTTATCGCACCTAGAAGTGCGCTTCAAAATGGTTCCGCTGCCAAGCTTCGCAGTGTCATTTTGCCCTTCGTGTTCAGACGGTATTTGGATTACAACGTGTTTGAGTCCTTGCGAACTTTGCACCAACAAATTCGCGACCATGCCGCCAAGAGAAGCGCCGGACACCCTGAGCGCGCCAACGATGTCAAACTTTCAAGGGGCGGCATTCGTGAAATTGAATTTACAGTGCAACTTTTGCAGGTAGTGCGGGGCGGCCAGTTTCCAGAGCTGAGAACGCGCCCCACCTTAGATGCCATACAGCGCGTGGCCAAAGCGGGCTTGATGCCTGCAGAAACTGCACTGGCCCTCTCGCAAGCCTATGTTTTTTTGCGCAAAGTCGAGCATCGAGTTCAATATTTAGACGATCAGCAAACACATGTGCTGCCCACACAAGATGCCGATTTGCAGTGGATTGCTAGCACCATGGGGTATGCGGCAAGTCATGATTTCCTGACCGATTTAGATGCCCATCGCGAAGTCGTGGCACATGAGTTCGACATTTTGTTGGGGGGTGATCGCCAATGCAAGTCTTGTGAAACGAGCGCTGCCAGCGAGAGGCCCGAGCTAGAGGCGGTTTTGGACCTTTTTCAGGGAGAGGCTCGCACCCGTTTGGCTCATTGGCAAGACAGCCCCAAAGTCCAAGGCCTTCGAGACGACGCCAGAGGTCGTCTCATGCGACTTTTGCAGCGAACGGCGCAATGGCTGCAAGAAGGTCGGGTTGAAGAGGACGCGGTGGTCCGTATGGCCGACTGGATGGAGCCATTGATGCGGCGCGAAAGTTACTTGGCCATGATGCTTGAGCGACCAGCGGTCCATGAGAGATTGCTTCGCTTGTTGGGCGCGGCCAAGTGGCCAGCCCGCTATTTGGTTCAGCATCCTGGCGTGATTGATGAGTTGGCCAATGGCGATGTGTTGCAACAAAGGTTTGTGGCGCAAGACTTTGAGTCTGAACTTCAGGCAAGGCGGGCGGCCTTGAAAAGAACCCTTGAAGACGACGAAGAGAACTTGTTGAATTTGCTTCGCCGGGCGCACCATGCCGAGGTTTTTCGAACCTTGGCGCGAGATGTGGAGGGGCGCTTGACAGTGGAACAAGTGGCCGACGATTTGAGTGCCATGGCGGATGCCGTTTTGCGTATCACGGCCGAATGGTGTTGGTCGTGCTTGAAAAACCGACACCGTGAGGAGCCGCTGTTTGGCATTGTGGCTTACGGCAAATTGGGCGGCAAAGAGCTGGGGTATGGCAGCGATTTAGACATCGTCTTTGTCTACGAAGATGCCGATGAGCGGGCGCCTGAGGTCTACGGTGCCTTTGTCAGAAAGCTCATCAATTGGTTCACGGTCAAAACCTCAGAAGGTGATTTGTTTGAAATCGATACGGCGCTTCGCCCCAATGGAAGCTCAGGTTTGTTGGTAACCACTTTCGCTGCGTTTGAAGATTATCAACAACAAAGAGGGAGCAACACAGCATGGACCTGGGAGCATCAGGCGATGACGCGGGCACGCTTTGTGATGGGCGATGAAGCGATGGCAAGCCGGTTTGACCAGGTTCGGCGCAGTGTGATCAGCGCCCCCCGTGATGAAGCCTCTTTGAAATCTGAAATCGTGACCATGCGCAATCGGGTCCGAACAGCACACACCATCAAGCCCGACCTTTTTGATGTGAAGCACAGTCCGGGTGGCATGGTGGATGCCGAGTTTGCCGTTCAGTATTTGGTCCTGATGCACGCCCGCGCGCACCCTGAAATGGCGGACAATGTGGGCAACATTGCCTTGCTTCAGCGGGCAGAAGTTGCTGGTTTGCTTTCCAAGCACGTTGGTGTGAAGGCTTCTGCGGCTTACCGGGAGCTGCGCCGCGTGCAACACAAAGCGCGGCTGAATGAGGCCCCAACCCAGGTGCCGCAAGCCGACTTGAAAAAGGAAAAGGAAGCTATCTTGGCCCTTTGGAGAGCTGTTTTTCCTGAGGTAAAGAAGGCTTAAACAGCCCGTGACAAGTTAAAAAAATAGAAGTAAACTGTCCAGTCACAAAATAGAATGGACAGTTCAATGGTTAACATCAAGCTCACCAAATCGTTGGCCGTGGTGCTATGGGTGCTGGCCACGTCATCCAGTTGGGCGCAGCCTGCCCCCCCAGCTGGCACGCAGTCGGCATCATGCCCCACTTTGCTGAACCATACATTTCCAAGACTACAAGATGAGAAACCTCAATCGCTGTGTCAATACAGTGGCAAGGTTATTTTGGTGGTCAACACGGCCAGTTACTGTGGCTTCACGTCGCAATACAAGGGTCTAGAAGCTGTTTACAGCCAATACAAAGACAAAGGCTTGGTGGTTTTGGGCTTTCCTTCCAATGACTTCGCACAGGAAAAAGCCAACAACCAAGACATCGCTGATTTTTGCGAAAGCACCTTTGGTGTGAAGTTCCCGATGTTCACCAAAACAGCCGTCACGGGCGATGCGGCCGCACCCTTTTTCAAGCAGTTGGCGCAGGACCCCGGCCAAAGACCCAAGTGGAATTTTTACAAATACTTAATTGGCCGCGATGGCAAGTTGATAGACAGCTACAACAGCATGACCAGCCCTGAAAGCAAAAGCTTGGTCCAAGCCATTGAGAAAAGCCTCGCTCGCAAAGCCTCTTGAGCTTTGCATCAGCAGGACCTGTTAGACCCCATAGAGAGTGACATCTTGAAGTACAAAAAGATTGCCATTGTTGGCTCGGGCATTTCAGGCTTGGCTGTTGCGCACAGCCTCAAAGGTCAAGCTGACATCACTCTGTTTGAAGCCGGCACGTACTTTGGCGGTCATGCCAATACCGTGGACATCACCTTGCCCACGGACGACGGCATGCTCACCTATGGCGTGGATACCGGATTTTTGGTTTTCAACGAAAGAACCTACCCGAACTTGATCAACCTGTTTGCTGAGCTGGGCGTCGAGACAGCCTTGTCAGACATGTCGTTTTCTGTGCAAGCACCCAAGGCATGGGGCCAAGAGGCTTTGGAATGGAGTGGCAGCGACTTAGACACCGTTTTTGCACAGCGCCGAAATTTGCTGCGGCCGCAATTTTTAAAAATGTTGTACGACGTTTTGCGCTTCAACAAACTGTGCACGCGCATTGCCGAGCAGCAAACAGAAAGTGAAATGCGGCAACCACTTGCTGATTTTTTAAAACAGCATCGCTTCAGTGAGGCCTTTCAAAACTGGTATTTCTTGCCCATGATGGGTTGTATTTGGAGTTGCCCAACCGATCAAATGTTGGCTTTTCCTGTGGCCACCATGATTCGCTTTTGCCACAACCATGGCCTGATTCAAGTCAGCAACCGCCCGCGTTGGTTCACCGTCAAAGGCGGCTCAAGGAACTATGTTGAAAAAATAGTCAGCGGCATTGCCGATAAGCGTTTGAACACGCCCGTCCAAATGATTGAGCGCGACGAAGACGGGGTGCGAGTGATGACGCAAGGCCATGCTGAACGCTTTGACGAAGTAGTGCTGTGTACACACTCAGATCAAGCTTTGCGTATACTCAGAACGCCAAGCCAGGACGAGGCGCAGTACTTATCGGCCATTCGCTACCAATACAATGTAGCGGTTTTGCATACCGAAGAAAAAGTGCTGCCAAGCAGACGCAAGGCTTGGGCGGCATGGAATTATGTGCGCGCAGAAAATCATCAACAAGAAAGCAGCAGAGTGTGTCTGCACTATTTGCTAAACAAATTGCAACCGTTGCCCTACGCCCAAGCGGTTGTGGTTTCGCTCAATCCAACGCAAGCCATAGATCCGAAAAAAATCATTCAAACCATTGATTACGCGCACCCTGTGTTTGATTTGCCAGCCATTGATGCGCAACAACACCTGCACCAAATACAAGGACAACAACACACTTGGTATGCAGGTGCTTGGTTGGGCTATGGCTTTCATGAGGATGGATTGAAATCAGGTCTGTCGGTGGCCAGAGAACTGCTCAAGAGGGTCAATGCATGAGCACGGGTGGCGTACTCTTGGGTCATGGCCAAGTGCGCCATGTTCGCTTGCGACCGGCGCGACATGCCTTTGATTACAGCGCTTATTTTTTAATGTTGCCGATGCGGCGTTTGCAGGCTTTAGCGCGCAGCCATTCAAAAAATGACAGGTCAAATCAAACAGAATTGTCCATCAACAGAGCGGGCCTGTTGTCGTTTTTTGAGACCGATCATGGCGATGGCCGCCAACCGGAAAACGGCGGCGCCTTAGCTTGGGTCGAAGAGTTGCTTGAAAGTGAAAATATCCACGATGCCAAGGGAGAAATTTGGCTTCAAACATTTCCCAGAGTGTTGGGCTATACCTTCAAGCCCGTGAGCTTTTGGTATTGCCATCGATCTGACAATACGCTGGCCGCCATCTTGGCTGAAGTCCACAACACCTTTGGGGAGCGCCATTGCTATTTGTTGCCAGAACCGAAATTTGGCCGAACGGAGCACGCCGATAAGATTTTTCACGTCTCACCTTTTTGTGACGTCAAAGGTCAATATGAATTCAGGTTCATGCGCACGTTTCAAGCAGATGCTGAACGCGTCGTCGCTCGGGTTGACCATGGTGATGACAACGGCCCTTTGATTCAAACCAGCATCAGCGGTGTTTTGCTGCCGGCCACGCGCGAAGAAATTCGACGTACTTTTTGGCGCTATCCCCTCTTTACATTTGCCGTGATGCTTCGCATTCACTGGCATGCCCTGCTACTTTGGCTTAAACGCGTGCCTTTCTTTTCCAAGCCAGAACCACCCTCTGAATTGGTTTCACGCGGACGAGCGTCTCCAACGATTATTTCCAAAATCAGCTGATCATGAACACCAGTCCCTCAACCAGCAGCGCATTCGAGCTTCAATCTGCGCCCATGGCCGTTCGCAGAGTTTTGCAATTGCTCGAAAAAATGGAGCACGGTACTTTGACGGTCCAGTTTCCCGACCGCAGCACCAAAGTATTTGGTAAATCTTCAACCCTTCACGCCGCCATCAGCCTTCAAAACTGGAACGTCTTCACGGCCAGCCTGAAGTCGGGCGACATTGGTTTTGCAGAGACGTACATTGCCGGTGATTGGAGCACGCCTTCATTGAGTGACTTGCTACGGGTCATGATTCAAAACAGGCGCGTGGTTGACGAGTTGATTTTTGGCACTTGGTGGGGCCGAATGGCCTACCGCATCAAACACTTGCTCAATCGCAATCACAAAGCCAACAGCCGAAAAAATATTCATGCGCATTACGACTTGGGTAATGCGTTTTATGAGCTTTGGTTAGATGGCACCATGAACTATTCTTCGGCCTTGTTTGAAGGTGATTACAAGCAAAGCATGGGCGATGCACAACGCGCCAAGGTTCGACGCGCACTGCGCATGACCGATGTTGGCGTGGGATCGCGGGTGCTGGAAATTGGCTGTGGTTGGGGTGCTCTGGCCGAAATGGCCACGATGGATTTTGGCGCCAGTGTGACCGGCGTGACGTTGTCGACCGAGCAGCTTGCTTTTGCCAATGCGCGAATGAAGTGGAATGGCAAATCTGAAAAAACAGACTTGCGCTTGCAGGACTACCGTGACATTGATGACGGCCCATATGACGCCATTTGCTCGATCGAAATGATTGAAGCGGTTGGCAAAGAGTTTTGGCCGACCTACTTTCAAACCGTGAGTCAACAATTGAAGCCCGGCGGCAAAGCCTGCATTCAAAGCATTGTGATTGACGATGCGTTGTTTGATCGCTATTTGAAATCGACAGACTTTATTCAACAGTACATTTTTCCTGGCGGGTGTTTGCCAAGCCCTTCAGAGTTCAGAAGACAAGCCCGCTTGGCAGGCTTAGAGGTGATCGACGAGCTGAAGTTTGGGCCGGATTACGCAGAAACTTTAAGGCGCTGGCGCCATGACTTCATGGCCCAAGAGGCGCAAGTTTTGACCTTAGGTTTTGACACCCAGTTTTTGCGTTTGTGGGAGTTCTATTTGGCTTATTGCGAGGCTGCATTTGATGAAGCCAACACGGATGTAATTCAGTTCACCTTACAGAAAATACCTTGACATGTTTGTTCTTCGCCGTCAGCGCTATTTTTCAAGTGGCATTGCGTTGCTCGCATGCCACTTGGCTTTGAACTTGGTGCATGCCTCGCCAGCCTTGCTACCAGGGGTTCAACCCTTGCCCCAACAACGCTTGAGCATCTGGGGCTTTGACATTTATGACGCGCGTCTCTGGGTACGCCCGGGCTTTTCCGTGACAAGTTATTCGGCGCACGCCTTCGTTTTAGAAGTGTCTTACCTCAGAAGTCTGGAGGGAGAAGCCATTTCCAAAAGGTCGATTGATGAAATGCGCAAAGTAGGCGCCTTCTCGCGCGATCAAGAAAACAACTGGCTTAAAGCCATGTTAAATATTTTCCCCAACGTTCAAAAAGGAGATCGACTTCAGGCGGTCTATGCCCCGAACGCAGGCGCCGAATTTTTCTTGAACGACAAAGTAATTGGCCGCATTCAGGACCCTTTGTTTGCGCAGCTGTTTTTTGGAATTTGGCTTCATGAGTCAACTTCGGCACCCGCTCTTCGGCAAGCTTGGTTGAAGGGCCTATGAGCGCGCTTGAACACATCACGCACAAGCAAAGCATGGGCTACGGCTTATTGGCATTGCCCTTGGCTTTTGTGGCTTTGCCCATGTACGTGAATTTGCCGCATTTCTATGCTACTCAGTTTGCAGTGCCTTTGACAAGTTTGGGCGCTGTGTTGCTGTTCAGTCGTTTGTTAGACGCTTTGGTAGACCCCATGCTGGGACGTCTGAGCGACGCACTTTACTTGCGCTCTTCTTTGAGTGTGTTGGGCGTGGCCTTGGCCTATGCAATGGGCTTGTTGTTGTCATTTGCCGCGCTCTTTTTTCCGCCGATTTTCACAGACCCTTTTGACTATGTGATTTGGGTGGGCGTGTGGGTCACTTTGTGCCACCTCAGCTACAGCGGTATCAATATTCTTCATCAAGCTTGGGCCTCAAGGTTGGGCGGCGGTGCAAGCCAGCAAAGCCGGGTTGTGGCATGGCGTGAGGGGGCGGGCTTGTTGGGTGTGGTCATCGCATCCGCTTTGCCCGTCATGGCCGGTTGGCTATCAACCACTGCTTTTTTAGGTCTGATGTTGTTCTTGGGTCTGGTGGTTTGGTCCCGTGTGCTGCTTCAAACACTGATTCAAAAGGACAGCGACATTGAGTTGTCGGACAAAGACAATTACTTGCCACTCAGGCAAATCAGTTTTCGGAAACTGCTTTGGGTGTTCTTGTTGAATGGAATTGCCAGTGCTGTGCCTGCTGGTCTTGTCATGTTTTTCATCGAAGATCAAATTCAGGCATCGGCGGCCATGTCGCCATTGTTTTTGGGCGTCTACTTTTTGTCAGGCGCGCTGTCATTGCCCTTGTGGCTCAAACTTGTGCGTGCACAAGGCTTAGCCAAGGCGTGGTTGATTGGAATGGTCTTGGCCATCATGAGCTTTGGCAGCGTTGTTTTTTTAGGCCCTGGCGACGAAATCGCCTTTTTGGCGATTTGCCTAGCATCTGGCATCGCTTTGGGAGCAGACTTGGTCGTGCCTGCTGCTTTGCTAAACCGAGTGATTGACAAGCTAGGGCATCGAGGTCGTGCAGAAGGTCTTTATTTGGGCTGGTGGAATCTGGCCAGTAAATTGAACTTGGCATTGGCCGCAGGCCTTTGTTTGCCCCTGCTTTCCTATTGGGGTTACTCGCCAGGCACTCAAACAGCAGAAGGATTGAGAGCTTTGTCTTTGGCTTATGGCGTATTGCCGTGCGTGCTGAAGCTTTTGGCGTTGGCCGTATTGTTTGTGTTTTGGGTTCAACCGTCGGCGGGTCAGCCGGCTTCTAGGAGAGATTGATGAACAGACGTCTGTGGTTACAAAATATGACGCAAGGCTTGACGGCGCCTTTTCTAGCCAGAGCAAGCGCAGTTGGTTTGACGACGGGTAGCGCGTTGGCTTTATCAGCTTGTGCGGGCCCTCAAATTTCTGACTATGCGGCACAAACACCTGTTTTAGATTTGCGCACGTACTTCAACGGGACAGTGGATGCGTGGGGACTCTTCACTGATCGAAGCGGCCGCGTGGTTAAAAGGTTCACGGTGGTCATGGATTGCAAATGGCAGGGCGACGAAGGCGTGCTGGATGAGGCCTTTACCTATTCAGACGGCACACAACAACGCAGGATCTGGCGCATGAAGGCCCTGCCCAATGGCAGATACGAAGGCCGCGCAGACGATGTGGTGGGCATGGCTTCGGGCCAAACAAAAGGCAATGCATTTCAATGGCAATACACCTTGGCCTTGCCTGTTGACGGCTCAGTTTGGCATGTTCAATTTGACGATTGGATGTATTTGATGGACGACCGAGTGATGTTGAACAAAGCCGTCATGAGTAAGTTGGGCCTTACCTTGGGCGAAGTCACCTTGTCATTCACTCGGCGCGAATCCGTCGCCGCCGTAGGCAAGCCATGAGTCTTCAGGCTGCCAAAATGACACCGCCTGTAGACAGCACGACTGTGTCACGGGCACCTACAAAGCGTCGATGGGGCGCACCGATGAATCAGCCCATTCATAATTGGCAAGGCCGCCGTGTTTGGTTGGTCGGCGCTTCCAGTGGCATTGGTCTGGCTTGCGCAAAAGCATTGCAAGCAGCTGGTGCGCATGTGACTGTCTCGGCGCGCGATTTAGGCACCTTGTCCGAGTGGGCCGTAGCATGCAAGACGAAGGGCTTGCCCGTTGAGTTAATGTCATTGGACGTGACAGATGCCTTGCAAGTGAAATATGTGGCTCGGCAAGTTTCCGCAGCTGGCCCTTTGGACTTCGTGCTGTATTGCGCAGGACACTACCGCGCACAGCGTGCTACAGAATTTGATTTGAATGACATGCTCAGACATCAGGATGTGAATTACAACGGCATGCTGCGGGTTTTAGACGCTGTGTTGCCCGTCTTTTTGCAGCAATGCCACGGCCACATCAGTTTGGTCAGCAGCGTGGCGGGTTGGCGTGGTTTGCCAAATGGTTTGGCATATGGACCCACCAAGGCGGCGGTCACGCATGTGGCCGAAACTTTGTACATGGATTTACAAGACAAAGGCGTTGGGGTGAGTGTGATCAATCCAGGTTTTGTGGCCACCCCCTTGACAGCACAAAACAATTTTCAAATGCCTGCCCTGATTTCTCCAGAAGAGGCTGCGAAAGCCATGTTGGCAGGTTGGGCAGAAGGCTTGTTTGACATTCATTTCCCTAAGCGGTTTACAAGCTGGTTGAAGTTAATGCGTTTGTTGCCCTATCGCATTTACTTTGCATTGGTGCGACGGTTTACCGGACTTTGATCATGAGCCAACGCGAAACATTTGCACACATTGCCCAATTCTTTGAACAACTTAATCCGCAAAGCCTGGCGCAACTGAAAAACTTTTACAGTCCAGGTGCGCATTTCAAAGACCCTTTCAACCAGGTCGAGGGCATTGAAGCCATTGAGCAGATTTTTCTGCACATGTACGCCTCCCTTGAGAACCCTCGCTTTGTCATCACTGCGCAGGTGGTCGATGGCCATCAAGCCTTTATGACATGGGATTTCAAGTTTCGATTCAAACGATTCGACACCACCACAGAGCAAGTGGTGAAGGGCACCACACACTTGGTATTGGACGACCAATCGCGCATCAGTTTGCACCGAGATTACTGGGATGCCGCAGAGGAGCTTTACGAAAAGCTACCTTGGGTGGGAAGCTTGATGCGCTGGCTTAAAAAGCGCGCCAATAGCAGCTGATTACTTGGGCCGGCTGTCAATGAAGCTTTGACGCTGCATGAGTTTTTCGTTCAGTTTTTCAAGATTAGGGTACGTGTTTCGCCATTGAATGTTGGGGAAGCGGAAATCCAAATAACCCAGCGCACAACCAACGGCAATGTCTGACAAACTAAGGTGTGCACCCGAGCAGTAGGGCTTGTCAGCCAAGCCTTGCGACATGGCGCGCAGAGCCTCGGCGATTTTGCCAAGCTGTCGGTCAATCCAGGGCTGACTGCGCTGCTCAAGGGGGCGATGCACCCACGAGGCTTCCATGCGCGCCAATATGGCCGCATCAAGCAGGCCATCGGCCAAGGCTTCCCACGTTTTCACTTCTGCGCGTTCGCGGCCATGGGCTGGAATCAACTTGCCAACAGGCGACAGCGTGTCCAGATATTCCACAATCACTCGTGAGTCAAAAATAGCTTCGCCGGCCTCTAGCACCAAACAAGGGACCTTGCCCAGCGGGTTGGAGGCATGAATGGTTGTGTTGGCAGACCAAACATCTTCTGCCACCATGCGGTAGTCCAATTTTTTTTCTGCCATGACGATGCAGACTTTGCGGACGTAGGGACTTGTGGGTGAGCCGATCAATTTCATGGTTTGTTCTTGTCAAAAAAGTCAAAAAGCAGGGCTTAGAGTACTCTATTCTAGAGTAATGCAAAGGGTGTTTCCTTGTAAGGGCGAGAACTTACAATGTGGGCATGACTTCTTCTCCTATCTCCGCCCTTTCTCCGTTAGACGGTCGTTACGCCAACAAACTCAATGCCTTGCGACCTCTCATGAGCGAGCTAGGCTACATGCATCGCCGCGTGCAAGTTGAGATTGCATGGTTTATGGCCATGTCAGATGCGGGTTTTACAGAGTTCAAACCCTTGTCTTTGGGTGCAAGACGCTACTTGACTGGTCTGGTCACGCAATTTTCTGAACAAGATGCATTGGCCATTAAGGACATTGAGAAGACTACCAATCACGATGTGAAAGCGGTTGAATATTGGATCAAATCCAAATTCAAAGACCGTCCCGAGTTAGAGCAGGCTTCGGAATTTGTGCATTTTGCGTGCACCAGCGAAGACATCAACAACACCAGCCATGCCTTGCAACTCAAAGGTGCCAGGCAGAAAGTCATCTTGCCTGCGCTCGATGAAATCATTGCGCAATTGCGAAGCATGGCACATGCCTATGCCGCGGTGCCCATGTTAAGCCGAACGCACGGTCAGACCGCTAGCCCGACAACCGTTGGCAAGGAATTCGCCAACCTGGTGGTCCGATTGCGCAACACGCGGGAGAAAATTGCAACTGTGCCACTCAAAGCCAAAATGAATGGCGCCGTTGGCAATTACAACGCACACCTTTCAGCTTGGCCCGATTTTGATTGGGAAGCATTTTCAAAATCTGTTGTCGAAATGCCAGAGCATACAGAGGCAGGTGCATCCGCAGAACACTGGGGTTTGGGTTTGTCGTTCCAACCCTACAGCATTCAAATAGAGCCGCATGATTACATGGCAGAGTTGTTTGACGCCATTGCGCGCACCAACACCATTTTGATTGATTTGTCTCGCGACATTTGGGGTTATGTAAGTTTGGGCTATTTCAAGCAAAGCTTGAAAGCTGGTGAGATTGGCTCTTCTACCATGCCCCACAAGGTCAACCCCATCGACTTTGAAAATGCGGAAGGCAATTTGGGTTTGGCCAATGCCGTGCTCAAGCACTTGTCAGAGAAATTACCTGTCAGCCGCTGGCAGCGTGATCTCACCGACTCAACCGTGTTGCGCAACATGGGTGTCGCACTGGGTTACACCGCCTTGGCTTATGCCTCGCTCATGACGGGCTTGAAGAAACTGGAGTTGAACGAAGAAGCCCTGGCGCAAGATTTGGAGGCCTCATGGGAGGTCTTGGCAGAGCCTATTCAAACGGTCATGCGGCGCTATGGTGTGCAGGGCGCTTACGAGAAATTGAAAGAAGTGACGCGCGGTAAAACAGTGACGGCAGAGGCTTTGCACGGACTCATTCGCCAACTTGAAATACCGCAAGCAGAAAAAGATCGATTGTTGGCCTTGACGCCCGGCAGCTACATTGGCAAAGCCATTGAGCTGGCCCGACGCGTTTAATCGGGCCTCATCGAGTTCATACCCAATGGCCCTCAAGTCTACGATCTACAAAGTCAATCTTTCAATTGCCGACATTGACAACAGCTACTATGCTGACCATGCACTGACCCTGGCGCGCCACCCCAGCGAAACCGACGAACGCATGATGATCCGCCTATTGGCGCTGGCCCTCAACGCCTTCAAACTACAAGCCGATTTAAGTGGCGATGGCGTTTTGGCGTTTGGCTCGGGCTTGTCCGATCCCGATGATCCCGATTTGTCTTTGCGAGACTTCACGGGGCGAACGCGCTTGTGGGTGGAAGTCGGTCAGCCCGAAGACAAACCCTTGAACAAGGCTTGTCAAAAAGCCGATGCCGTCATGGTGTATTGCTTTAACCATGCTGCAGAAGTTTGGTGGCGCGGTATTGAAAACAAGCTTTCTCGCATGGAAAAGCTTCAGGTGTGGCGAGTCCCCACAGAAGCGAGCCAGGCCTTGGCCCAGTTGGCAGAGCGCAGCATGCAATTGCAAGCAACAGTGCAAGAGGGGGCCCTTACTTTGAGCAATTCAAAAGACAGCGTGCACCTTGAAGTGGTGCGTTGGAAGTAATTCAGTTGGTAAAGCCTAGAGGTGCTTGTGCGTCGGCGGCAGCTCGCGTCAAGTTGCGATCTTCAGTCGCACGCTCGGCATAGCGATTGAATCGCCATGAGGTGCCATCTACCGTGATGCGCCGCCAAACAGATCTTTTTTCCCCGGGACTCATTTCAGTCCAATACTGAACTTCTTCAAAAGTACGACCACATCCTTTGCATTCAGGATCGCCTTGTGACGTAGAGCAAATGGCAATGCAGGGCGTGTCGGGCGTGCTGGCATACCAAGTTTGCCAAGCCTCCGCTGCAGCGAGGGGCAAAGTGAATTCGTCCGCCTCATCCTCTTTGAAAAAAATCATCAAAGCATAAACCTCTGCGAGTGCTCTTAGCTCTCGCGGCAGAGTGACGCCGTCTGGGGAGGGGTTTTTTTTGCGCCAGTAATTGATGGCCGCTTCGATGTCGGTGATGTGGATGCCAGCCATAGGTACTTTGAAGGGGGATCGCGATCATAGCGGTTTGTGAAAGGCGTTTTTCTCAGAGTGGTGCAGCAAGCTCTTGTAAGTACTCAAACAGCGTTGCGACTTTAAGATTCAAACATGACGACCTATTTGGTATTCATAAAAGAAATTTTTTATATACGCAAACACTACAAATACACGCGCCAACAACGCAGACCTGGGGTCATTTGTTTCATGTCGCACCACAAACTTTCTCTAATTAGAGGGGTCACATTTTGTCATTTGGGTCTTATTAAAGATTGGCTTGGTTTACCAGCCACCACTCGATTTTCAAGCCCTGTTTGTCAAAGAAGTGTTCACTGAAGGGGTTCAAGCAAGCGAAGTTTTAGCGCAAGCCATCACCCCTTCCGCGATGCCCATTAATTTGGTAGGAGTCTTGGCGCCATCAGACGTTTTGACCATTGATTTTTTTGAATAAATAAAGGAAACACAAATGCATGAATGCAATATCGAATACACGCGCCAAGTTCAAGGTGGTGGCTTCTGGGATTTTTTTAAATTTGACTCTGGCACCTCGAATGGCGTGAGAGAAGATGGGAATGCGCTGGGCGCTGGCTGCGGGACCGTTAAAAGTGACGCCTACGTGCCCGACATGTTATTTGGCATCGACGTGTCGCAAGCTTGCTTTCAGCATGACCAAAGTTACTCAACCTGTGGTTTTAGTCGGGCCATAGCCGATGCCAACCTGTCCAACAACATCCTTAAAGACTGCGACTCACAAGGCGGAAATGCTTTAACTTGCAATGTCATTGCCGGCGTTTACAGCGTCAGCGTTTCCTTGTTTGGTGCAAGCGCCTTCAAACAGGCTCAGGCACAAAGTTGTTATTGAGTTAAAGCATGGACAGAGAACATCAAGTGAATCGCTTGCACAAATGCCCTAAACTTTTTGGGACTTTGGCCTTGGGTTTTTGCTTGTTTTTCTCGTCAGGGTGCTCCACGGAATATTTTGTGGACAAGGGTCATGTCGATTGGGTCAGCGGCATTTCCTTTGACATCAAGCCGCCGTATTTGAATGAAAAAAAAGCTTTCAATTTAAGAGTCGAGAATTTGAGTCCATGGCAACTCCAACAAATTTCGGAGGCTATGCCTTTCATTGCAGCCTTCACAAACGCACAGCTTGGCAATGGCAGTTTGCCATCCTTGTTACCCATATCTGAAATCAAAGTCAGAAATATTCGGGAAATACAAAACATAAGTTTTGACACCTTCCTTGCTGTGAAAACCATTCAAAATTGGCAGATCACAGCGCAGCAAATTCAATTCAATATTGATTACTTTTACATGGGACAAGATGGTCATTTTGTGGACTACAGAGACAACTATATTTTTAAATCAAAAAATCAAATGTGGGTGTTTGAAAAACATGTCGAAACTCAGCCCGAGGGGGTTTTGACCTGTGGAAAAAGTCCCAATGGATGGCGTGTCTGTATGCCACTCAAGCGTGAAAAGGAAGATTGATTTGCACTCTTTAGCGGTCTCTTTCTAACATTTGCTCTCGCAAAATGCCTTGTGCAAATCGCAGTCGCGTATCCACGATGGACGCCTCGATGTGATCGCCCATTTGAATGGGTCCTTTTTTAGAGGCATCTTGAGCTGCCTTGAATCGGTCTACTGCAGCGCCAAAATCCATGCGAGCAATTTGCACCTCCCCCTCAGCGCGCAAGGATGCCAAAGTTCTTCCTTGTGCAGCCAATGCGGTGGCCAGCACCTGCCATCCATGGGCATCTTGCGGAGTTTGCAAAACCAAAGCTTGAAGTGCCGAAATGCTTTTGCTCAATATCTGTGCGTTATCCACCGAAGGTGATGTTGAATGCAAGCGAGCGCTTGCAAGCGCCAAAACAATGAGCTCTGGGCGAGCCCAACGGCTGCTAGCTTGATTGGCAGTTGCACTTAAGGCGCGCAAAGCACCACGCATGTCATCCTCTTTGAAGGCCAGTTCTGATTCGAACAAATGAATTAAACGCAGCGCAGTCACGTGATCTCCTACAGCTTGTCGCATGCGCGGTATCAAAGCGCGGGCTTGCGTCATATCCCGCAATTGCACCCATGACAAAGCGGCACCATATAAAACGCCCATTCGCTTCGTTAGCACTTGCTTGTCGATGTGGGTGTCAGCCGCCTCATTGGCCCATGCGCGAAGTGCGTCGACGCCCGGCTGTGCTAAAACGCGAGCCCTAGAGGACATCATGGCTTGAATGAGATCGCTTTCCAAGTTGGCTGGACGCGGCGTTTGAAGTTGTTGACGCGACTGCATATCGGCCATGCGTTCGCTACTTAAGGGATGGCTTCGAAGATAGGGGAAAGAACCGCTGTCGTTCAAACCAGCCGCCTGCTGTAATTTGCCAAACATGGTGACAAAGCCTAGCGTGTCAAAACCAGCTTCAGACATCACACCATAACCAATTCGATCGGCTTCACGCTCCATCTCACGTGAGAAGTTCAGCTGAGACTGTGCGGCCATGGCTTGACCGCCCACAATCATGGCCTGCGCGCCTTGTGCACTTTTGCTGGAGGCCAACATGCCTAAGATCATGGCGCCAATGAGCCAAGGCGTCATGCGCGCTTGATCACCCATCGATCGGGAGATGTGTCTTTGCGTGACGTGGCTCAACTCATGAGCCATGACAGAGGCCAACTCATCGCGCGTGGACACCACACTGATCAGCCCAAGGTGAATGCCCAAGTAACCACCTGGCAAGGCGAATGCATTCACCGATCGATCGCGACCTATCAAAATTTTCCAAGCGAACCGTTCTTGTAATTCGGGCGACAACTCGCCACGCGCTTGAGCACCCTTAACAAGCGGCTGCCAGATATTTTGCAAATACTCATCCAATACTGGATCTTCCAGATAATCAGGATCTCTGTACAACTCGCGTGCAATGCGATCGCCTAACTTGCGTTCTGCGCTTAAAGTGATATCCGCGCCATCGCCCAATGCGGGAAGGCCTCCTGTTGTCGTGGATGCGGGCAACTGCGACCAAACTGGCGTGAACCAGAGGGAGACGGCCAACAATGCCAGCAGAGGCTTAGATTTTGGGGACGCAAGCTTCAAAGTATTTATACCAACAAGGATGGAGAATTCGAAAAACGTATCATGCTCGAACTACGTCAACCGTTTGTAAATGGTTTTTACCAATTTTCCAGTCAATTGTCATGTCTCATTCTCTGCCAAATACGCCATCACCTTTAACTCATTTCGACGCTCAAGGCCAAGCTCACATGGTCGATGTGGGTGCTAAAGCCTCCACACATCGTTTGGCAGTAGCTACCGGCCGAATTCAAATGTTGCCAAGTACATTGGCATTGGTGCAAGCCGGTAATGCCAAAAAGGGCGATGTTTTAGGCATTGCACGAATTGCCGGAATTCAGGGTGCCAAGCGAACCGCTGACTTGATTCCTTTGTGTCACCCTTTGGCGCTCACCCGTGTTGCGGTTGAGTTTGAAGTTTTGTCAGAAGGAAGCATTCCAACCATCGTCTGCAATGCGACCGCTGAAACAGTGGGCCCAACGGGTGTGGAAATGGAAGCCCTGACGGCAGTGCAAGTGGCCTTGCTCACCATTTATGACATGTGCAAAGCCGTTGATCGCGGCATGACCATCACGGATGTGAAGTTGTTAGAAAAGCAAGGCGGGAAGTCGGGGCATTGGGTGGCAAGTAAGTGACTGCCAACCTGTCTGCGCTGACGGTGGACTGAAAATGTGAGTCTGTCCCAATCCTGTCTCAATGAAGGAATGTAAATGGCATCTTTTAGACAACACGGCAATGGCTTGCAGGCTTGTGTCCGGCGTAAAGGTACTCAGATCCATTACAACAAAAATCTACGCACCATTGACCAAATCTTAGTCATGCCGGTCGGGTCTCCCGATGACATGAGGCGGATTTTTAAGGAGGCCCCAAACGTTATGTGCGAAATAAGCGGCGCAACCCACATTCACGGTATCCCGCGTATCGTCAAACCTGCGGGCATGAACTCGCGCTGGCTTGAATTGATCGAAGATTTTCCAGATAGAGTGATGTTGGGCACTGATCCATGTTGCGGGCTGATGCCTGGACACTTGGTGGCTGAAAGTACAAAACAATCTGCTTCCAACTATTTATGGCACACAGATTGCTGCGCGTCGTAAAAGACAAAAGAACTTAGTCTGCCGAAATTTTTCGCTCACGCACCAGCTTGCCCCACTTGTCCGATTCCTTTTGCATGAAGGCTGTGAGCTCAGCACGGGTGGACGGGGCGCCAGACAGGCCAAGCTTGGAGAGTGCGTCCTTGGTGCTTTGATCGTTGAGCACTTTGACAATCTCTGCATTCCATTTGTCCATAATGGTCGAAGGCACTTTGGCAGAGGCAAGGAATGCATACCAGTTCAGCGCTTCAAAGCCAGGAAAGCCAGACTCAGCCACAGTGGGCACATTGGACAGATAACTTGGGCGAGTAAGGCCAGTTGTCGCAATGGCTACCAACTTGCCAGACTCAACGTGCGGAATGGAAGTGGGCGGTGCAGAAAAATAACCTGTGAAGCGATTGGCCAGCAGGTCTTGCATGGCGGGGGCGCCGCCCTTGTAGGGGACGTGCAGCATCTCTGTGTTGGTGCGAATGGCAAACAATTCGCCAGTGAGGTGCGATGCTGATCCGGCGCCGGTTGAGGCAAAGGACACAGTGTCGGGCGCTTTCTTGGCCATCGCAACAAAGTCGGCTAGATTTTTGATGCCCGACTCTTTGTTAACCACCAGCATGTTGGGGAAGTTCACGCCGCCCGAGATGGGGGCCAAGTCTTTGAAGGGCTCGAAGCCCACTTTCATCATGTGCGGGGCAATGGTCATGGGGCCGATAGAGCCCAGCAAAATGACAGAGCCATCTGCCACCCCGTTGGCCACTTGCAGGTGAACGATGTTGCCACCAGCACCTGCTTTGTTTTCTACAATGACGTTTTGACCGATGTTTTCGGTGAGTTTTTTGGCAATCAAACGGGCGGCCGCATCGGCTGCACCTCCCGGCGCAAAGCCAACGAACAGGGTCACAGGACGCTTGGGAGGGAAATCTTGGGCACTGGCAACGCAGGGCATGAGCAAATTAGAAGCAGCCAGAGCGATGGCACTGAGCAAGTAGCGTTTGTTCATGAAAGCACCGTAATCATTGGGTTAATTTTTACAGCAAAGATCTTAAGCTGTGATGCACTTAGTTTAAATTTTTTGACTCATGCGCGAGGACATGTTTGCTGACGCAAACTTAGACTGCACCTTTACAAGAGTTGGGCAGGTATTTCATGTCCAATGGGTTGGCCGCTGCGGGGCCGCAATGCCAAGCACTGATGGACTTGCCGCCGTCGGTGGCACCATTTAAAAGGCTGGTGCCTGTTTGTACAGGGACGAGCGACAAGGCATTGGCCGTGGCGCTGGTATTGCCACGCAGGGTGTTGGCATTGCCGGTGACGGTGATGACGCCATTGGCGTCAACTGCCATGCCGCTGACGTATTTGGAAGTTTGTGTTTCACACGCTCTGGGCAAGTCCGAGCTGATATCGGCTTGGGATGCCGTGCTGACAGTTTCGGTGACTGCGATTTTGCACTGCGTAGCGGCTAGCATCATTTCGGACACTTTGGCCCGCACGGCGTAGTCTTGGTAAGCAGGCAATGCCAATGACCCCAATACGCCAATGATGGCAATAACCACCATCAACTCGATCAGGGTGAAGCCGCGGAAATAGGTGGAGCGTTGGCGTGTCATGGTGTTCCTATACGTTGGTTAATTCTAATCTTGAGGATCCTAATTAGGACGTAAAAAAGCCGACCACAGTGGGCCGGCTTGGCTACAAATGCTTGCGATAAATCAAGCAGATTCTTCTGTTTTTTCCGCGCTTGCGTGCTTGGTTTGAAAGTACTTGCCAATTGCCAACACAGCCAAAGCGCCTGCCGTAGCCGTTGCGTAATGGAGCCATGGGTTGGCTTCCGAGAACTCACGAAGTACCACATCACTGGCAATGGTTTCGCCGCCCACCCAACCAATGAGGCATGCACCAAAGGTGACGATGATAGGAAAGCGCGACATGAGCTTGATCATGAGGGCACTGCCAAAAACCACCATCGGAATACTGATGGCCAGACCTAAAATAAGCAAGGTCGTATTGCCCTTGGCTGCAGCTGCAACGGCAATCACGTTGTCTAGGCTCATGACCAAGTCGGCAATCAGAATGGTTCTAATCGCCACCATCAAGCTGGCTTTTTCTACATCCCCCTCTTCATGATCACCATCCTCGCTTAAGAGTTGGGCGCCGATGTACAAGAGCAAAATGCCGCCAATGATTTGCAAATAAGAGAGCTCGAGCAGGGCAGCAGCGACAACGGTCAAGGCGATTCGAAGTACAACTGCAGCGCCAGAACCAAACATGATGGCTTGGCGTTGTTGATGTTCAGGCAAGGAGCGAGCGGCCAAAGCAATGACCACGGCGTTATCGCCAGACAAGATGATGTTGATCCAGATGATCTTTAACAAGCCGATCCAGAAGTCGGCGTTTTGCAACATTTCCATGTGAGTCCCTTTGCATTTTTAGTAGGTATAAGAACTGGCCTCATAGAGGCCAGTTCTTTTGTCGGGACTTGAATTTTAACGGCCCGAATGGGGCCGTGGGATGCGTATAAGTGCTTATAGCAATTAGAGCATGGCTTTGAGCAAACGGCCCATTTCGGAAGGATTGCGGGTAATTTTGAAGCCACATTCTTCCATGATGGCCAATTTGGCATCGGCTGTGTCGGCGCCGCCAGAGATCAAGGCACCGGCGTGGCCCATGCGCTTGCCAGCAGGAGCTGTGACACCCGCAATAAAGCCCACGATCGGCTTTTTCATGTTGTCTTTGCACCAGCGCGCCGCTTCTGCTTCGTCTGGCCCGCCAATTTCACCGATCATGATCACGGCATCGGTGTCTGGGTCTTCGTTGAAAGCGCGCATCACGTCGATGTGCTTCAAGCCGTTGATGGGGTCGCCACCGATACCAACCGCAGAAGACTGGCCCAAACCGATTTCGGTGAGTTGGGCAACAGCCTCATAAGTCAATGTGCCAGAACGTGACACCACGCCAATTCGGCCTTTACGGTGAATGTGACCGGGCATGATGCCGATCTTGATTTCGTCAGGGGTGATCAAACCTGGGCAGTTGGGGCCCAGCAGCAAAGTTCTCTTGCCACCAGCAGCGTCTTTAGCACGCATGCGATTGCGCACTTCGAGCATGTCACGGACAGGAATACCTTCGGTGATGCAAATGGCCAAGTCGAGGTCGGCTTCTACGGCTTCCCAGATGGCAGCGGCAGCACCTGCGGGGGGCACGTAAATCACAGAAACCGTTGCACCGGTGTTAGAAGCTGCTTCTTTAACCGAGGCGTAAATGGGAATGTTGAAGATGGACTCGCCCGCTTTTTTGGGGTTCACACCTGCAACAAAGCAGTTCTTACCGTTGGCATACTCTTGGCATTTTTCAGTATGGAACTGTCCGGTCTTGCCGGTAATACCTTGGGTAATGACTTTGGTGTCTTTGTTGATAAAGATAGACATGTAATTAACCTTTCACCGCTTTTACAGCAGCTTGTGCTGCTTCTGCCATGGTGTCCACGGAAATGATGGGCAAACCGCTTTCTTTGAGCATCTTCTTGCCCAGGTCTTCGTTGGTGCCCTTCATGCGAACGACCAGAGGCACGTTCAAATTAGTGGCCTTGCAAGCAGTGATCACGCCGGTTGCGATGGTGTCGCATTTCATGATGCCGCCAAAAATATTGACCAAAATGGCCTTCACTTTGGGGTTCTTCAACATGATCTTGAAAGCCTCAGTGACTTTCTCTGGGGTAGCGCCGCCGCCCACGTCCAAGAAGTTGGCGGGCTCGGCGCCAAACAACTTGATGGTGTCCATGGTGGCCATGGCCAAGCCCGCACCGTTGACCAAGCATCCTATGTTGCCGTCCAAGCTGATGTAGGCCAGGTCGAATTTAGAAGCTTCAATTTCTGCAGAATCTTCTTCGTCCAAATCGCGGTAGGCCACGATTTCTGGGTGACGGAACAAAGCGTTGGAATCGAAGTTGAACTTGGCGTCCAAAGCACGGATCCCGCCGTTGCCCTCCAAGATCAAAGGATTGATCTCGACCAAAGACGCGTCAGTGTCCATGTAGCACTTGTAAACCTTTTGCAGCACTTCAGCGGCTTGGTCTGTAGAGCCAGCAGGAACGCCAATGGCGTCAGCCAATTTCTTGGCTTGAGCAGCGGTGAGGCCTAAAGCAGGGTCAACGATTTCGGTGATGATTTTCTCGGGTGTATCGTGCGCCACACCTTCAATGTCCATACCGCCTTCGCTGGACACGATCATGGCCACACGTTGTGAGGCGCGGTCTGTGACAGCGGATATGTAATATTCTTTTTTGATGTCAGCGCCGTCTTCGATGAGAAGGCGACGCACTTTTTGACCTGCTGGGCCGGTTTGGTGCGTGATCAACTGCATGCCCAGAATTTCTGTGGCCAATTTTTTCACTTCATCAATAGAGCGAGCCAGCTTCACGCCACCGCCCTTGCCGCGTCCGCCCGCGTGAATTTGTGCTTTGACCACCCAAACAGGGCCGCCCAATTTTTGAGCGGCTTCCACCGCTTCTTGCACTGTAAAGGCCGGAATGCCGCGGGGCACTGGCACACCAAATTGACGCAAGATTTCCTTGCCTTGGTACTCGTGGATCTTCATGAGGTTTCTCTCAGAGGGTGGTTATTTTCACCAGCCCGTCGGGGCGATTTGCCCTAAACAAGCACTGGACACTTCAGCCGGCGACTGTATCATGTTGCAACGCACCAATCTTGAGCCGAATCACTTACATTGACATGACGGCGGGACGAATTTTCTTGGGAGAGCCCTGAATGGCCAAAATTTTCATCGATGGCGAAGCTGGAACCACCGGACTCTTGATCCGTGAGCGTCTGTTGGCCATGCCTGAAGTACAGCTTGTGAGTATTGCGCCCGAAAAACGCAAAGACCC
>Ga0209768_10000485_pt1 | contig 26825 bp, 28 predicted proteins | sample LauGreSBDMM110SD_3_FD_187564 | JGI IMG/M metagenome (GOLD analysis project Ga0209768, IMG submission 187564) | Freshwater lake microbial communities from Lake Michigan, USA - Sp13.BD.MM110.SD (SPAdes) (version 2) | ecosystem: Environmental > Aquatic > Freshwater > Lake | place: Lake Michigan... | reverse complement strand
TAGAAGGAATTATATTAGTACTTAAATTTGAAAGATCGATGTTAGATTTGCTAACATATAAATTATTTGATTCTGTTTTTGTGTATACTTGACCCAATGAACTATCTATATTATTGAAACGAATATTATTATTTGTGCTTAAATCACTTACTGTGTTCTTTAGTGTAAGATGGTTTCTGCTTAAATCATAATGGCTACTACTCAAATCTCCTAATGTGTTCTTTAGCGTAAGATGGTTTCTGCTTAAATCATAATGGCTACTACTCAAATCTCCCACAGTGTTCTTTAGTGTAAGATGGTTTCTGCTTAAATCATAATGGCTACTACTCAAATCTCCTAATGTGGTCTTTAGTGTAAGATGGTTTCTGCTTAAATCATAATGGCTACTACTCAAATCTCCTAATGTGGTCTTTAGCGTAAGATGGTTTCTGCTTAAATCATAATGGCTACTACTCAAATCTCCTAATGTGTTCTTTAGTATAAGATGGTTTCTGCTTAAATCATAATGGCTACTACTTAAATCTCCCACAGTGTTCTTTAGTGTAAGATGGTTTCTGCTTAAATCATAATGGCTACTACTCAAATCGCCCACAGTGTTCTTTAGCGTAAGATGGTTTCTGCTTAAATCATAATGGCTACTACTCAAATCGCCCACAGTGGTCTTTAGCGTAAGATGGTTTCTGCTTAAATCATAATGACTACTACTTAAATCATTAACAGTGTTCTTTAGTGTAAGATGGTTTCTGCTTAAATCATAATGACTACTACTTAAATCATTAACAGTGTTCTTTAGTGTAAGATGGTTTCTGCTTAAATCATAATGGCTACTACTTAAATCATTAACAGTGTTCTTTAGCGTAAGATGGTTTCTGCTTAAATCATAATGGCTACTACTCAAATCTCCTACTGTGGTCTTTAGCGTAAGATGGTTTCTGCTTAAATCATAATGGCTACTACTCAAATCTCCTACTGTGGTCTTTAGCGTAAGATGGTTTCTGCTTAAATCATAATGGCTTTCGCTTAAATAATAGTGGCTTTCGATTAAATCTGTTAAAGCATTACCACTTTCTGAAGTAACTGTTGGGTTTCCTGTTGTACCTTGTATAAGGTTTCTCCCTGTTAAACCTGGCGCGGCCATTATACTAAATTTTGTATATAATAATATAGTATTAAATATTAATAATTACTACATATAATTAAAATAAAATCTATTAATTAAAATTTTATAAAATAAATATACTAAAACAATAATTTGAATAACAACTAATAATGGAATATTGTTGACATTTCCCCATATGTAATTGGATGCTTTTTGTTTTTCTATATTAGCTCGTTCATTCCATCGAAGAATTAAAAGCGAAGCACACAATGATATTAATATAATAAACAGTGAAAAGTTAGTAAAAATAGCCAAAATTACTTCATTATTAAATAATGAAAATAATATTGCTATTAGCGCACTAACTATTATAGCATTGCTAGGGACTTTATTTGAATTTAATGTTTTCCAAAACTCAGAAAACATAATATGATTTTCATTAGCACAAGAATACATAAATCGTGTTGCTGTTAATGCCGATAAAAATGCGGTATTAAACATAATAATAATTCCAACAATATATGCAAAAAATCCAACTTGAGGGTTATATAATAGTTCATACATTTTTGTTAGTGGTGACTCGCAATGTACTGTATTTTTAAATCCCATTACACACAAACATGAAATAATAATTAAAATATAAATAATAGAGCTTACTAACAGTGTAATAATTAATCCATAAAACACATTTTCTTCATCAATCACTTCTGTGCTTATTTTTACAATAGCATCAAATCCATTAAAAAGAAAGAACCCAATAATTGCCGATAAAACAATAGAATCAAAAGGAACAACGGGACCTTGTATTATTTTCTTTAGTGAAAAATATTTAAAACTTGAGAATATGATTCCGCATAAAAATAATAATAGTCCTATTGCAATACTATTGCCTACCAATTTACTAGTTTCTATACCGCAATAATTTATGAAAGACATTAATAATATTAAACCAATACTCATAGACACCTGCGAAAAGTAATTATTTAAAAAATAAAAATAGGGAATTGTTCCAATATACTTTGACAACGCAATAACAATAGTTAATGCTGAAAACACGACAAAAAAATAAATAACATATATTAACGCATGTGAATAAGTGTGTCCTAATGTTTCTTTTACAACTAAATATTCACATATAGGTGATTTATAGCGGTTAAATATTTCTAAATAAACTAATCCCATTATACAAGAAATAATTGTTACTAAAATAAATACTGGCAATACATATTTGCCGCTATATAATATTGTTTTAGTAATTAAAACAAAAACACCCGCGCCAGTAACATTTCCTAAACCAAAAAAAACAAGATCAAGTAAACTTAGTGATTTTTTAAGCTTATTGTCTAATAAGCCACTACTCATTAATACTTACACCTATACTAGATAAATAATAATAAATATAATAAATATAAGAAATACAATAAATATAAGAAATACAAGAAATACAAGAAATACAAGAAATACAAGAAATACAAGAAATACAAGAAATACAAGAAATACAAGAAATACAAGAAATACAAGAAATATTAGTATTAATAATAGTTAGATGCTGTTCCATTAATAGCATTAAAGTGCATTACGCTATTGCGTATTTGAACTTCTATTATTATATTAGTAACTATATATATATGTAGGCTTTGATAGTTATTTAATTTAGGATATTTAATATAATCATCATAAAAACAATCAATGCTATTAAAATTAGTATAAAGTAGATTTTTAATAGCATAAGCTGTTTCGTGGTTATTCATATCTAAACTATCTTCATATATAATTCGTAATCCATATATATCATGCGGAATGCGTCGTTTATTAATTTTTTCAATAATTCGCTTTTGTGATTTTATCCTTTGTTCGTAATCTATGTTTATAGTATTTTTATACATTATAGTGCTGCTGGCTACTAATTCTTTAATAGAGCATATAGTATTGCTAAAACTAACACTATTACTTTCGTTAATAGTACCGTGTAATAAATTTGAACCATGTAATAAACCCAAACAATTTAGCAAATTTAAACATAATAACATAATAATATAGTAATATACAAATATATATATATAAAACTATTTGTATATTTAACTCTATTATAGACTAATATACATTATAATATGTTAGACTATTTAATAAATTTATATGACACTAATAAATTACCTAATTTATTATTATATGGAAATAATTTATTAGGAAAAAAGACGTTGTTAGAGCATTTATTATTACATATTTATAAAACATATGAAAATATAGAAAATAATACTTTAATATTAAACTGTTCTCTTGGAAAAGGCAATATTAAATTTATAAGAGAAAATCTAAAATTTTTCGCAAATACAATAACGCACAAAACAATAAGCACTTTTAAATCAATTGTTTTATTAAATGCTGATAAACTTACATTAGATGCGCAATCCGCATTACGGCGCTCAATAGAATTGTGTGGTCATAGTAAATTTTTTATAATTACTGATAATAGAAATAAACTAATTAAACCAATTTTGTCTAGATTTAGTAATATTTTTTGTAATGAAACAAATATGGGTAAAATATATAAATCGCTAACAAAAATTACAAATGTTAATAGTCAATATAATAAGATTAATGTATTAATTAAAGAACTTGATAGTAAATTCAACACTTTAGCATCGAGTCAATTAAGTAATGAAAATATTGACTATGAAAAAAACAAATTAGTTTTACACTATTGTATATTAATTTATAATAAAGGAATAAGTGCTAATAATTTACTAGATTATTTTAAGAATAGTCATCCAGTTAATTCAGAATATTATAAATTTATATTTTGCTATGATATTTACAAAAAAGAAATACGTATTGAAGTATTTTTAATATTTATAATTCTATATTATTATAAAATAAATAACAAGTTTGACTTTAGCTTACTTAATACTAATAATTAAGTAACTTAATATAAAAATTTAGTTTAATTTTTTTTATAAAAATAATTGTTATTTTTATAAAATGGACGATTATACTTTATCAAATATTATAGATACAAAAAATGAATTATGTGCGCAGTTAATGTATACACTAACTCCTTGTTTTATAGAAGGGTTACGGTCTATTTTTAATGAGGCATATAGTGTGTGTATTGAAAATGACGAGTTATCCAAGTATTTAATGACATTTCAAAACTTTTTAAATAATATTCCAAAATGGAGTTCAGAAATCGTAGAAAATGAAAAGCAGCGTATAATTACTTCAAGTGCTTGTAATTATTTAGAAGATTTAATATCTTGTGTCTATATTAATAGATTAAAATCTTTAACGACTACACGTGTTGGATTACAACAAAAAAAAATAAACATTGATATACCAGATTTAAATAAATTTATTCATAAAGCTTATATTAATATAGCAAGAAAAGTATATGTTAATATTTATTTATTTGAAAAAGATATTAAACCATTACAAGTACAAAAAAATAACAGAGAATTAGAAGTGTTAATAAAAGAGTGTATTTTAAACACAATTAGAGAGAGCATTCCTATTGAAGAAATATTGCGAATGTATTTAGATGAGACACAAGAAACAGATGTTGTTATTGAAGAAAAGAAGGAAATTGTTCCGGATAAAGAAGCAATTGAAAAAAATAAGAAGGAAAAAGAGAAAAAAGAGTTGGAAAAAATTAAGCGCGAAACACAAGAAGCTTTGAAAAAAGAGAGTAAAGCCAATTTGACTAAATCTATTATTAATGCAAATAAAGATTTAAATAGCGAAAATAGCGAAAATAGCGAAAATAGTGTGCTTAGTTCAACAACTTCATTAAGTAATAGTAAAACAAAATTAACAAGTAATACTAGTAATACTAGTAATACTAGTAATATAAGTTTAGAAGCAACACCATACTCTGATAATGAAAGTCTAGCTAACTCGGACAATCAGTCGGTTATTAGTTCTGATTATGAGTCAGAAACAGAGTCAAACGCTAACTATACATTAAAAATAGACACTTTAAAAGATGAAAAAATAGATAACGAATTAAATATTCAATCTCTCGATGATCCAAATAAGGTGGATTTAGATATATTAGAGTTAAAATCTAATATAAGCGAAGAAGATGATTTAGCTTTAGATATTCAAGAATTAAAATAATTCAATTAACAATTAACAATTAACAATTAACAATTAACAATTAACAATTAAAATTCGTTATATTGTTAAAATTCATTTAGTATATTATAATAAATGAATTTTATTATACCTTCCTTGGTTGCTAGTATATTTTATATGATTTATAAAATAATAGATTTGAAATATATATCAAAAGAAGAGCTATTATTGAAAACCATTGTTAAAGAAGGATTAGTAGTATTTTTATGTGCTATTGCTTCGTCTATTACTTTAGAACAATTAAATAATTATAATATATTAGACAATCCTAAGAATGTTTTAACTGCTTTTACAAATGCCCCCGATTTTTAGGTTTATACTATTTAGGTTTATACTATTTAGGTTTATACTATTTAGGTTTATACTATTTAGGTTTATACTATTTAGGTTTATAAATATGGAATATATTCCATAGTAGCATTATCATATAATGTTACTCTAAATAAGTCAGAATAGCCTTCTACATAAACAGTATCACCATTATATACGCTATCACATCCTGTCTCAGACGTACAACTTTTATTTTTAAAACTAATAGGAAGTTTTATCATATTATTTTTATCATTCATAGTATAATAATTCCATTTATCTCTATTTACAATTAGCGGACGCCCCATTAATGGTAATATTGTATCGTCTCTATTTACGCGTGTTAAAATTCCTAGCTGTCTATAATTAGAATTAACAGATTGTGTAGGTATATTTATTGGTATATTTACATTAGAACAACTCTTATTGAATACTCTCTCATCTCTAAGCGGAGCATCATATGGGTTTAGTAATACATCATTTGTTATTTTACAAGAGTTAGTCATTGGTGGATAAAACGATATTGTATTTTGCTTTGTATTATTTGTATTATTTGTATTATTTGTATTATTTGTATTATTTGTATTATTTGTATTATTTGTATTAAATTTAAAATAGGAAAAATATACAAAATATAATAGGGCTACTAATGTTATAAAAAATAGCAATGTAGAATTAGTAATAAAGAATCCTTGTTTTCGCCTATATACCATAATATTTATATATATAGATAAATATATATAAATATATAGATAAATATAGATAAATATATAGATAAATATAGATAAATATAGATAAATATAGATAAATATATAAATAAATTGATGTATTGCTTAACTTGGAACTTGTGGCACAGATCGTAAAGCTAACGCTCCTCTACCACAATCCGGTAGATGTGTTATTATATATTGATATGCGGGGTTTGGAGGCTTATTCTCTTCAGCCGTAACAGCGCGAGCGTTATCTTCTTCTTGTCGTCCTCTTTCTTGAGCTGAAGCTGTTATTCTAGACTCTAAATTGTCTTCTTGGGCATTATCACCGCCTCTAGCACCACCAACACCTGTTTGATAGTTAGCATTTCGTGGTCGATTTTGTCGTTGTTGGCGTCGTTGTTGGTTGCGTTGCTGGCGCTGTTGTTGTCTATATTGTTGGTGGCGTTGTAATCTATAGTTTTGCACACTTATTGATTCGTGATTTTCAATAATTGAACTATTTTTAATGTACTTATCAATATTTAATAATTGAAAAACGCTAATTGTAATAAATAATATAAAATAGCTAAAAAGGTTAAAAAAACTATATAATAAAAATAAATAAACAAAATAAAATAATATTAAATTATAATTTTTATCAAGTACATAATTATATAAAGCATAATAGTTATAGCAAACCAGTAATAAAAAACCTAAAAAATAATAGTTAGTACTTTTTATTTTGCTATTAAACTTATCAGTTAGCTTATTACTTATTTTTTGTAGTTGCCTTAGCATATATAATATTATATATATTATATTATAGTATATTATATTATACTATAATATACTATTATTGTCTATACTATAATATACTATTATTGTCTTTAAATAGTTTTGTTTTATTCTATTCCGCCGCTTCTTCGCGTTTATTAAACATATTTGTTAGCTTACTTAAATCAAGTCCTCCAAGGGCGGTCATAGCTTCATTTAGAGCTGGGGTCATAGATTTTAATTGCTTAATTAGGTCATTTTGTTGTCTAATCAAATCTTTTGTATCACTTGACATTGCTTGAATATTTTTTGAACCCATTATTTGTTCTAAATTATCGTATGCTTGTTCTACTTCTGTTGCTTTACCCAATTGTTTTGTCATTTGTTCTTTGTTTGGTATATTATATAGTCCAGGAGTTAGTGGAATTTGATTTTGATAATTATCTTTAGTTGATGTGCCTAATGTTGGTGCCGTTAATGGTGGACCAGCTAACGCTCCTGAACGAAGAGATTGTGGTATTGTTCCTGCTACTCCTGCTCCTGCTACTCCTGCTCCTGCTACTCCTGGAACTCCTGCTACTCCTGCTCCTGCTACTCCTGGTATTGTTGCTGGAACTGCTGTTGCAGATGCTCCTGTTGCTGTTGTTGCGGGTGCTCCTGTTGCCGTTGTTGCCGTTGTTGCCGTTGTTGCTGCTGCTGTTGTTGCGTCTGTTGCTGCTGTTGCGTCTGTTGTTGCGGCTTCCATTCCTTCTTTAAATCCAAATAATCCTTTAAACATAGAAACAATTAGTGTTGCTAAAAAGGCCGAACCTAAAACAATTGTCATATTTCTTGTAAAACTGTATGCTAATCCGGCAATAATGAAAAACAATAATACGGCGCTAAATTCATACATTACAATATGTCTATACAACGAAATAAAAGCAATTGCCGATACAATAAATAACGTAATTTGGTTGTTAAAAATTTTATTGCTGAAAATTTTTGCGTTAAATACTTTATTCAATGTTGATGTTAGTATGTTAATATTTTTTTTCATTGTTTATATAATATTACAAAATAATAAATTTAATTAAAATACAAATAAGAATAAATTAAGAATAAATTAAGAATAAATTAAGAATAAATTAAGAATAAATTGCTTTTTGTAATTTGCTAATATCATTTTCTAATATTGACATTTTTTCTAATATTTCTTGAGTATCTACTTTTTCTTGAGACTCTGCGTTTTCTTGAGACTCTAATTTTTGTATTTTTTCTTCTAAATTATTTAAATATTCTAATAGTTTTAATAATGCGCTATGTTGTTTTTCTTTTGATTGCAGTTTATATTCTAAGCTAAGTCGCTTTACTTCAAGTAGTTTTTCAAATTCTGTTTTAATAGGCAAGTCAATACATTGTGGATATAGTTCTTTTAACTTAATATATTGATGAATATAAGATTCCTCTTTTTCTATAACCTTTTTCAATAGTACATTAACTAAAATATCTTTAGAGGCAACATTATATCCTAAACTACTCATTATTATACTATAAATAAATTATAAATAAATTATAAATAAGTATATATATTTATTTATTTATACTTATTTATACTTATTACTTATTTATAATTTATTTATAGTAAAATTATATGCTTTAACTAGCCACGGCTGCTAGATCTATATTTCGACGATTTTGTAGTGCTTGTATTGGAGAATCAGGAGGACCGTTTGAATTCTTAGCTAAATCTTCTGCATCTTCTGCATTCTTAAAACCTTCAACCACAAAATAATTCATTGATAATAATAAATTGGTAATTATAATAGATATTGCTAATGACATGACAATATTTTTAGAAAGCGCATATGCTAATCCGCTTAATAGTAATAATGATAGAAATGCACTTATTTGTTTATTCATAATATAACTTACACTTAAAGCAGTAACAATTAATAACAACACATAAATCTTTGTTTTTTGTGAAATCTTAATGTTAAACATATATTATTAGAAAATATTAGAAAAATATTAGAAAATATTACTAAATTTTTTTTAATTTATAACTAAATTTTTTTTAATTTATAACTAAATTTTTTTTAATTTATAACTAAATTTTTTTTAATTTATAACTAAATTTTTTTTAATTTATAACTAAATTTTTAAAAATTGATAACTATATTTTAAAAAAATATAAATATTATAGTTATAATATATATAGGATGAGTAAAAACACAATTGAACCTTTATTACAAGAAGACCCTAATCGTTACGTTATGTTTCCAATTAAAGATAATGACATTTGGAAAATGTATAAAAAACAAGAAGATTTATTTTGGAGAGCGGAAGAAATTGACTTAAGCAAAGATAATAAAGATTGGGAAACGCTAACCGATGATGAGAAGCATTTTGTTTCAATGATTTTGGCATTCTTTGCTGCAAGCGATGGAATTGTATTAGAAAATTTAGGAGTTCGTTTTATGAATGAAGTACAATTAAGTGAAGCGCGGGCATTTTATGGACTTCAAATAGCTATGGAAAGCATTCATTCTATTACATATTCAACATTGATTGATACATATATTAAAGACAAAGAACAAAAAGAAAAATTGTTTAATGCCCTACATGAATATGAGTGTATTAAGAAAAAGGGGGATTGGGCTATTAAATGGATTAATGATAAAAAATCCACTTTTGCCACACGACTAGTTGCTTTTGCGTGCGTAGAAGGCATATTCTTTTCTGGCGCATTTTGCGCTATTTATTGGTTAAAAAAACGTGGTCTAATGCCTGGTCTCACTTTCTCTAATGAATTAATATCGCGCGATGAAGCATTACATACAGAATTTGCCGTATTATTACATAATAAATTGGAAAAGCCATTGAAGAAACAAAAAATTCACGAAATTATTAGTGAAGCGGTGTCAATTGAATTAGAATTTATAAATGATGCGCTTCCATGTAGATTAATTGGAATGAATCAAGTTTTAATGAAACAATATATAGAATTTGTGGCGGATCGTCTAAGCTTACAATTAGGAGGCGATAAGATTTATGAAAGCAAAAATCCATTTGAATGGATGGAGAATATAAGTATTGAAACAAAAACCAACTTTTTCGAGGATCGTGTAAGTGAATATTCTCTCACAACAAAAAATTCAAAAATTAATTCTTTTGAATTTGGAGAAGATTTTTGAAAATAGTTATTTTATTTTAATCTATTTTAATCTATTTTATTTCTATTTTATTTGTATTTCGTTAACGAAACTGAGAAATATTATATAAAAGAGTGTCATAATTATAAAAAATATTAGCGCAAATATAAAGGTTATTACGCTAATAACAACAAGTATTATTGCTATTATAAAAAAAAAGAGAGACCAAGGAAGGGCTGCGCTTATGACAGATAAACGCACAATACTGTTAACTAAAAGTATTATTTGTGTAGTCACAATAAGACCCGAAGGAATAACAAAGACTATTAAAAAGCCCATAACTGCCAATATAAATATTAGTCTATATGCACCTATAAGTAATTGTAGAGTATAATAAATTACTGTAAGAATTGATACTATTTTAGCAAAAAAATCATTAATTGTAATAAATAGTAGTTGCGTATGTAGAGTAAAATTTAATATTTTTTCTAAAAATAATCTAGCAAAATGGAGCATTAAATTAAATAATGATACAAGATAAGCATATGTTGTATTAGCAACCCCATATAAGTTACCATAAAAAGTGCCTAAATTCTCTCGTATGTCATTTATTGGTTTTGTCATCTTTTTTGCCGATTCAGCATTTAAGATATCTAAACAGTCTTTAAAATTATCTAATACGTAAGCAAAATCGTCACCATTAGCTAAATCTGGATTTATAATTGAGGCAAACGGCATCAGCACCGGATTACATTTATTATTTTCCCATTCTGCTTTATATGAACGTATTGTTGATTTAATATAAAAATAAGCAGCTATAAAAAATACAATAATAAAAACAATTATTGTTATCCATATATCCTGATTAAATAGTTCATAATAACTAGCATTATCATTAAAACCGTTTATGTTGTTTATTATATTTGGACTTCCAGTTCCAGATTGTGCCATATTATATTAAAAATTATATATTATTATTATAAAAATAATAATATATTTAACATTATAATAATGTATTACTTAGGCAATACATGTAATTCACGTAATATATATCCGGGTGCATCCCTATCTAACGCTTTTCCTATATCAACGCTCGTTTGTAATAAATAATAAATAATAGAGATAAAACCGCCAATTTTAGAAACAGTGTCGGATACTGTTATAAATGTTTTATTTAAATTAGTGCTAAATATATTTACACGGTCACCAATATTTCCTACAATATTTAATGAGTCGAGTTGTTGAGTGTTTAGACCTGCTTGTAATGAATCCAATATTCCAAGAAACATATTTCCACTTTCACTAAAACTTTGAAGGGACGTATAAATTGGGTCCAAAAATACTGACATAAATGACACTTGTGTTTCTTGGGTGCATTCTCTAAATGTTGTGGTTGGGTCAAACCCCATCAAGTTAGCAAAAGGCATTATTGCTGGATTACATTTATAAGCATTCCAAACTTTTTTAAATTGCGATACTGAGGTAAGAGCTGTTATAAATATTTGAATTAATGCAAAAATTATTACTATTAAAAAAGCATTACCAAGGTCTCCTAGTCCCATAATAATATACTATAATAATATAATTGCCCTATAATAATGTAATTTATTTATTACCATAAAAATTAACATAATCCATATGCGGTTGCCGTATTAGATACTGTTTGACCTGTTGAATAAAACAAATCACTTGCTTGATTTCCTAACCCGCCTGCGGCAATAATATTGCTAATGGTCTTATTTGCATTATTTACACACACAGAACTAGAATCTGTTAATATGCTGGAACCAGCATTATTATTATTGTTAGTACTATTGTAATTAGACATACAACTTACGGTGTTTAATAACCCACCCCTTTCCACTTCATCCATACACGTATTTCCTTCTATTAAATTATAGTTTCCTAAATATAACATTAATAATAGTGCTATTATTAATGTATATATTAGTAGTTTATAATAAGTTTTAGTAATTTTAACTATCATACTATTTTTAAATATATAAAAAGTATATATTTTTTATTATTTAATATATAAAAGTATATATTAATTAATATATATAATTAATATGACTAATTCTAATATGACTAATTCTAATATGACTAATTCTAATATTTTAAATACTCAACAAAAGCTAGATTTAGCATCTATGATTAAAGCAAATGATACAACTGATTGCACACAGGAAATAAGAGAGAAAAGGCAAAGTGTTTCTATAAAAACAGATGTAGACCATCTTGTTTTCTTAAAGAACAAATATGAGAGATTGCGCAAATCTAATCCTTTCGAGTTTGATGCAATGTGTGTAAAGCAATGTGCTTTTTTATTTAATAACTATACTGATTTATATAATAAAATAAAAAATGATAACTTAGATATTAAAATTTTAGAGAGATTCTTAAATATATTAAAAAAAATAGAAGATGGAGAATTAGACCAACATGAGGGCTCATATATGGTTGGAAAATATTTAAAAGAACTATATGTTGATAGTGCTTTAAGAACTAAGGCAAAAATAGATGCTCAAGACCGCCATAGAAAGATTAAGAATAAACCAGCACAAGCTAATAAAAAACATATTAGCTATAAAGAGTTCAAGTTATTACAAGGAACTTAAGTTTATGTTTAAGTTTAAGTTTATGTTTATGTTTATGTTTAAGTTTAAGTTTAAGTTTATGTTTATGTTTATGTTTATGTTTATGTTTATGTTTATGTTTATGTTTATGTTTATGTTTATGTTTAGGTTTAGGTTTAAGTTTATATAAGCTTAGTATAGTTTACTTGTTTTTAAGTAGTTTTAATAAATAAGTTAATTAACATAAATAAGTTAATTAACATAAATAAGTTAATTAACATAAATAAGTTATTAGTTTTAATAAATATTATTATTATATTTTTAATATAGTATATAAATAATAATATGCCAGCTAGCACTAATAATAATAATAATGGTTATAGTTTTATAAGCTATGTTTTACTAAGTATATTAATAATATTTATATTCTCTCTTAGTTTTAAATATAAATTTAAAACTGCACAAAATTTCTCTTTTAGATCGTTAACTAATCAAAATTCGAATGCTACTAATATAAAGGAGGGTTTTAGTTTTAATAATAGTGAATCCAAAGTAACAGACAATGCCTCAAAGGTAGAAACACAATCACTTTTCAAAATTATTGATAATAAATTGAAAGGACTAATGCAAGAGCTAGGAGGAGAAGAAGGCAATGCTGAAACAAAAAAATTGCTAACGTCTACAAAAAAGATTTGTGATTTAGAATGCGCAAAATGCATGATGGCAATGATTAGTGACAAGAAATCTCTCAAAACAATAGATTTAGAAAATCTAATGGAAGATGAAACAAATGAAAATTGTTTATTATGCAAAAAATATACGCATTTATCACAATCAATTGATAGCATTATTAATAATTTATAAAATACTTTATAAAATACTTTATAAAAAACATTACAATAGTTTACTTAAAATATTATATTATTAAAATATTATAATATTTTACTTAAGCTATGAATATACTTGCAAGTAATCCAGATAGAAAAGAACGAAGTGAGCTTGCCTATACTAAAAATAATGAGCAACAAAACCAAAACAAACCACAAAATTATGAAGCCAATAGCTCTATTAATATATTAGATAGCTATAGCGTATATTTACCCAGGTTAGCTTTTTTATTTTTGTTATTTACAGTCGTAACATCTGGATTTATTACCGAGCTATTAAGTTGTCAAATTAGATATGTATTAACATATAACATATATGCACGTCATTTTTTAGCAATATTAATGATATTTATTTTTATAATGGGTCTTGGTGGTTGGAGTATAGATGCTAAATTAGATGCACTGGCTAAAAATGACTGGACTAGTGGAAATGTAATAGAAACGCTAATAATGTCATTTGCTATTTATTTAACGTTTTTAATTAGCAGTAAAAGTCAGCTAGTTCCTAATTTAATATTTTTCGGATTGTTATTGCTATTATATTTAATTAATACACAGCGTAATTTTTGGAAAGCTAGAAATATGATTAGTGTACATACTAATGCTTTTATGTTATACACTACATATATATTAGGTGCTAGTTCACTTGTAACACTGCTTTATGGGTTTATAAATTATATATATTATCAAAAAAGTCAATATGGAGATGACTTTAGTTGGTTTTATTTTATTCTTGGTGGACAAAAATGCGCTAGTTTAGAAAATGACAGTTATGGTGGAAAAAAGACAAGGCATAAAAAACACTAAACACTAAATATTACATTAGAGCGGGAGGGTGTTTATATACATAGCGATCTTTAAATTCGCAATTTTCAACTGCTTTTTCAGTATATTGTTTTCCTCCCCAATTAGGGTCCATTGGATTTACACTCTTACTTTCAGTGCTATAAAACATTTTATCAATAGGATTATCTAAACCAATATCTTGATTTTGGAGATCAATCCCTTGATAACTATTTTTATTAAATTCTTTACTATTATCTAGTGTAGCATCTAAAATTTTATTTTCTTCAATATACTTTTCCGAATCTTTTGTCAAAGGATCTCTCTCAATAGAAGGCAGTCCCCCTTGATTTTCAAAAATGGATGGCTTTACTTGAATTAGTTCGTTATTTTGAGTATCAGTACTATATTGTAAATATAAGACAGGACAGTTTATATTTTGACTATTTTGCCACTCTATAAATTCGCTATAGTCTTCTAAATTTTTAAATTGAATTGGATTTACACCAGGAACAACTGCCAAGTTAGAATTATATAAATAATATGCTCCATCTTTCTCTATTAACATATTAGGACATCTTTTATTAGAACCAGCATTTTCCATAGTCTCGTAATATTTGTATGAATTTACATAATAATACAATCCTAATAGTGTAAAACAAGCTATAACTAATAGTTTGACATTGTCAAAAGTTATTTTAAATGCCATATTATTATAATATAATATATAATAATATATATTATTTTATATAAGTATATAACTATATAATGATAGTAAAAGTATTGCAAAATAATGCCACTGTGAATAATGACGAATTAAATAATATTATTAAACATAATACACTATTTGTTGGTGTTTTTAGCGAGTCTTGTCATTACTGTGTAAGTATGAAGCCTGAATGGAAGAAATTTAAAAAAATGGCATTAGCTAATTATTCAAATTTACAAGGTGCTATTTTAGAAATTGACTCGTCGGTTATATCACAAGTAACAAATCCTTTACTAACTAATAATGTAAATGGTTATCCAAGCTTATTTATTATAAGAAATAATAAGATTTTGAAATATAATAATGAGAGAACTGCGTTTGAGTTTATGAAGTTCTTCAAACACAATATACATAAATCAAAAAGCATAGCATCAATAAGCATAGCATCAAAAAGCATAGCGTCAAAAAGCATAGCGTCAAAAAGCAAGACACAAAAAAGCAAGACAAAAAAAAGCAAATTATATTATCCTAAATCTTTAAGAAGATTTTTAGGAAATAAGTCTTAATTACGTTTTTAAATTAGGATTTATACAAACTGCCATTGTTGGAAATATGTCTCCAGACATACAGCTATTTTTGGATGATACTTTAGCACAATATCTTGAATTATTAATTTTGCCAATATAGCAATATCCATTTTGTTGCGTATCACTATGAACTGGTTCCGGTTCACTTTGTTCTTTTTGTATTATTGATTTTTTAATAGTATCAGAAACATTTTGAACTCGATTTTCTACTTTTCTCTCTTCTTTTAATAATGTAGAGTCGTCATTGTCATCTTGTGTTTCTTGAATATTAGCATTAGCACTTGAATCTGGAATTTGTTTTTCTGGAATTTGTTTTTCTGGAATTTGTTTTTCTGGTTTTACATTTGTAGTTTTATCTTTTTTAATATTTGATTGTAAATAATCAATGGCAGAAGTGGTTGTAGTTGTTACAATAACTAGTGTATTATTAAATAAATCAGTCATAAATTTTAAAAATATTTGTAAAAAATTTGAAGACTCATTCACAATTGCTTGTGTTCCTTGTGACGTATGTTTTAATGTTGTTTTTGCTGTTTCACCTGTAAAATAAGCAAATATATATGTAAACGGAGCCATTAATGATGTAAAAATATCTGTTCCGTATGCTAAATATGTAAATATATTAAAGCCTAAAAATGCCAACACTAAAATAATTGCTATCCAAAAAAACACTTTTTTAAATAAGCTTGAACCAGAACCTAAGCTTGAGCCTACGCCTTGCAAGTAGTCTCTTCCTGTTGCCGCGTCATAATCATTGCTTACTTTGGAACTGATCTCTTTTATTGGAGTATTTACAAACCTTTCAACATTATTATTTATAGTTGAGCCAATATTCTTTATTGGATTCTTTATTGGAGTATTTACAATTGTTTCTAATCTGTTATTTATTGTTGAACTATAATTATTCATTATATAATATAATATACATAAAATAATATATTACATAAAATAATATATTATTAAATTATATATGATAAATAGTAGTACTTATACTAGAACTACTAACAGTACCACTAAATCGCATAGGTCGCAAAGGTCTATTATAAAAAAATCAGTTAAATCAGTTAAATCAGTTAAATCAGTTAAATACAACTCTTATAGTCCATTAATTAATAGAAAATTAGTTGTTCATTCGTTAAAAACATTAAGACCGCAAACACTCAAATTATGCGATGATTTACTTACTATTAATATAAAAATTAATAACAATTATGTATGTAAAAATTATAATGACCTAATTGTTAAAAAAATACTATTATATAATTTACGAGCTTCTAAACATTTGAATGTACACCGATTTATTCCACCAATCCAATTGTTATCTAACTGTTGGTTTAATACAATGTATGTAACGTTTTTTTTTAGTGATAAAGGCAGGAAATTTTTCAGATTTTTTAGAGAGCTAATGATAATTGGACGAAAACTAGATAATAGTCCGTTACCGACTACTATTGCTAAATTATTTTTCATATTAAATTTATTTATTGAAGCCTCATATAATCAAACATCAAAATCCCATACATTTTACAATAAAATTACTGGCTTATCTAATAAAATGAACACCAACTATTTTATTTATCATATTTATAAAATATTGAAAAATGATCCAAAATCTATTAATCCAAATATATTAATCAATAATAACAATAAAATGTATGATATACCAAATATTGATGAAGCGGGCAATCCTATTATTTATTATGAAGGCATTTTAAACTATTTAAACTATAATATGTTAAAATTTATGAAGCATAAATTAGTAAGTAAGCAACCTATTGCTAAATTAATTCAAGACAGCTTTAATATTCCGGATATAATTATTATTGAAGATTTTCAAAGCAACACAGTTTTTGAGACAAATTATAATTTTATAGATCAAAGTAACAAAACCCACAATTATGTATTGGATTCTATAATATTAACAAATAAAGACCATTTTGATCCAAAAGCAAATAGTCATTTTGTAAGTGTATTAACTATTAATAAAAAAAGTTATAAATATGATGGAAGCAGCACGTCTAAATTAGAACCCTTTAACTGGAAAAAGTTAATAAATAGCAACAAAAATTGGAGTTTTAAGGAAAATCCAAAATATGAACCCGAGCTATATAATTTTACAAAAGGCTACAAAATATTGTTTTATTATAGAAATTAATATTATTTAACTAACTATAGACTTAAAAATAGACTTAAAAATAGTCTTAAAAATATATTTAAAAATTGATTTAAACTCTAATTTTTAAATATTATATATTATCTAAAACTAACTAAAAATGGGTAAATATACTTGCGAAAAGTGCGGAAAAGAGTTTAGCCAAAAATCACACTATACAACACATAGTAATAAGAAGAATCCATGTATAATTGAAAGTAAAATAAAAGAATTGATAACACATGCTGTCAAAGAGAAATTGATTGAACTAAAAAAAACTTCTCCAAATGACATAATAAACACTATTAGTATAGTTTATACTAATAAACTAGTTAAAGATGTTATTATGAAAAAAATACATAGTCCCAAACCCTTATTAAAATGGGTTGGTGGAAAAACCCAAATAATAGATAAACTTATTGCTGATTTTCCAGTTGAAATAAATAATTATTATGAAGCATTTTTAGGAGGAGGTAGTGTATTGTTAACATTATTATCTTATGTAAAAAGCGGGATTATAAAACTACACGGTTCTATATATGCGTATGATTTGAATGAGCCGTTAATTTTTGTCTATAAAAATATTCAATCACATCATAATGAATTATATGACACATTACAAAATATTATTACAGAGTTTAACAGTTGTGGAAACGGAACATTAAATAGAAAACCAGAAAATATTGAAGAAGCAAAAATCGCAAAAGAAAATTACTATTATTGGATAAGAAGTGAATATAACAAATTAACTTTAAATGATAAAAAAAGTATATTAGGTTCTGCTATGTTTATATTCTTAAATAAAACTTGTTTTAGAGGATTATTTAGAGTTGGACCTAAAGGATTTAATGTTCCATATGGACACTATAACAATCCAGAAATTATAAATAAAGAACATTTAGAAGAGCTAGTTGATTTAATACAAAATGTAGTATTTGAGTGCTGTGATTTTAATACATCACTAACACGCATAGAACCTAATGATTTTGTATATCTTGACCCTCCGTATGCCCCTGAAACAGCTACTTCATTTGTAGGATATACTGAAAATGGGTTTAGCATAGAAAATCATAATAATTTATTTAAATTAATTCATAACTTAACCGATTCAAATAAAAAAATTATGTTAAGTAATGCCGATGTGAGTTTAGTGCGTAAAAACTTTACTCATGAAAAATATAGCATAACAACAATTTTATGTAAAAGGTCAATTAATTCTAAAAATCCAGAATGTAAGGCAAAAGAAGTTATTATAAAGAATTATTAAAATATACCTACATTATGTTTAACCAAGCATCAAATGTTTCAAAATAGTTACTATCGTCACCAAATAAAACTGCTATATTAGCTTCATTAAATATAGTATTTAATGTTATATATTTTTTGCTATTAGAAACAAGTTTATTTTTCAAAAACTCACTAATACAAAATCCATAAAATACTTCAAACTCGGGACCCAAAACTAATTCATATTCTCTTTTAAGCGAAGGTCCAGACCATAATTTAGTTTCTACTGAACCCTCTTTATTTTGCTCCTTTTTTTCTAATATTTTTATTACTTTTCTGCCGTTATTATATTCAATAATATAGGCTTCATCAGGGCATCTAAACATATCAATATTGTATTTATTTTTCATATACAATTTTAAGCCATTTTGTAATACAAACACAATTGTTTTAGTTTCATATGTTTTTATTAAGTAATAGTCATATGCTTTGTTTGGTTTATTTGTAAAACTAGCTTTGATGTATCCGCTTTCTAATAGTCTTTGCTCATTATTAGTTTTTTCTTCAAACATTTTTCCATAATAATTTGTATTTGCACCACCAGCACCAGTCCCCTTATTCATCTTTGTATAATGTATTTACTTTAATCATTTATTTAAGTAATCAATTTTTTTATATAGTCGTAAAACTAGATAAAAATTGGTATTATAAGCTGTTTATTAACTCTATTTTTTCTATTGTTTTTTCGATATTTGATTTATTTAAATTAGTAAATAAATAATCAGTTTTTGGAGAGACTTCATTCTTCTTTATGTCTTTATATATATTGTCTATTTTTGATACAATTGCTTCTATTTTTTCAGGATGTGTAATAATCGCACTATTTAAAGGATTTTGTTCTATTAATAAGGCGAAAGCAAAATACATAATAAATTTTCTCTTTTTTTTAACATTATTGCAATATTTTATAACAAATAATTCCAATAAACTTTTTATTATTTTATATTTAATTTCGTTATTTTTGTTATTATTGTTATTATTGTTATTATTGTTACTATGAATATTATATGTTCTATTAGTTAGTGAAGGGTCACTATAATATAGTAAAATATCCCATATTATCCATATAATATCATGACTACTTCCTTTTGGCGCAAAACTCCTATTTTCACAAGCACATTTTTTCTTCTTTTTTTTACAAATATTTTCATATTCTATAATCCATTCAAGCCAATAATAGACATTAATAATGTTTTTATTTATTAAATTATATACTAATTCGTTTATAGGAATTATTAACTCTTTTGGATCATCATCTTTTAAAATATATTCTATATAACTTACGTTCGGTGCTTTAAATCGTTCGCTCATAGACGCTATATCGAAAGACTCGTGCTTATCCAGTTTTATTTCACATATAACATTTTTCTTTAATGAATAACATAATACACATATTATTTCGCAAAATAGTCTCCTTATTTTATCATTATTTCGTAATACTAATATATTTTGACTATAACCATTATTTATTAGCGTCTCAAAATTGTTATAGCGCATGTTTAAATATAATGCTAATTTAGGATTACCATTATGTATATATTTATACACAAAATATAATATAATATCCCATAATTCTAAATAATGTCCACTACATATAAACTCGGCACTCCAATAACATGCATTTTCTATTTTTTCATCACATAAACTCTTTATCAATTCATAACGAGCTTTTGATTTTTGAAATTTAGAAAATGTAATATTCTTAAATGAGTCACGAACATCATTTATTAGGCAATTCTCTCTTGGGTCGGCAATTAATGTATCTTTAATATTCATGTCTTTAATCATTACGCACTTTAATTAAAGTGGCGGTAATTTTTTTACAAATAAAACATAATATTTTATTAGTTTTATTAATATAATAAAATATTGTTATACTATATTAATATTATGAATAACGTTAATGGAGAGAAACTATACAAAATAATTTATAAATCCTATAAAGATTTAATGACCCTAAGTTTATTACATAAACTATTCTTGTTTTTCCTAATACTTTTATTTATAGTTTTGCTAAATAATCATAATACTAATACAATATATGAAAATTATGAAGATATGACATCTGGAAGCAAATTTGAGAGTAAATACGATGATGCTATTTATGATGCTTTTTATGCTAAATATTATGACTTTATTCATAGTAATAAAGAATGTAATATAGAACAGTTAAAAATAATAATAAATTATGCTAAAAATAATAAGTTTGTAAAATTATTAGATATTGGTTGTGGAACGGGTTACCACGTATATATGCTTGATAAAATGAAATATGATGTAATTGGGTTGGATAAATCATCAGCTATGATTGAGCGAGCAAAGTTACAATATACGAGTTGTGAATTTATTAACGGAGACTTTTTACAAAATAATTTATTTGAGTATAATAGTTTTACACATTTAATATGTTTAAATAAAACATTTTACAGTTTTAAGGATAAAGAACTCTTTTTTGAAAAAAGTAATTTATTATTAAATGCCGACGGACTAATTATAATACATATAGTAAATAGAGACAATTTTAAGCCATTTGTAATATCGCAAAATGACGAAACAGTATTATATAATAGCGAAAATGATATTGATAATAAAAAGCCACAAATAAGTGTTATTAAAATTAATGACTCATTAGAATATATTTCAGAATATATAGTATTAGACAATAAAAATGCGACACATAAGGAAGATAACATTGTAAATAATACTATTGATGCTATAGAAAAACCGCCTTTTTCTTGTTATAATGAGAAATTTACTAATTTACAAACTAATGCTGTGCGAAAACAGGTTATTAATTTATATATTCCTAGTATTGATGAAATAATAGCAATTGCTAAAGCCAAGGGTTTTAGTGTTAAAGATAAAAAGCCTTTGAAAACATGCGGCACAAACACCGAATTTTTATTAATATTAAAAAAGACGTTGTAATATTAAAAAAGACATTTATTTATTTACCTTTTTTTGGTGCTACACTTCCACCACCTCTTGCCCGTGTTACAACATTATTTACATAATTGTTGTCGCTATTTTTTCCATTTAAATGTATATTGTCAAGACTATTCTTAAGTTTCATTGAAGCACTACCAATAGTTGTTAATCTAAGTCTTTGTATTCTTAAATCACTACTAACATTATTTAATGGTTTTCCATAAATAATAGATGATTGTTTAGCTAATACATAACTATAATCAATATTTTTATTCATATTACTTATTAGATGTGTGTTATTTATATTTTTACTAAAAGCAATTCTTCCTAAACTAAATGTGTTTGTTCTATCCGAAACATTTGAACCATTTGAAGGCATTTGTTTTGAAAATTGTAGCATTTTATTATACTATGTGTTTATAATATTAGTTTTATAATATTAAAATTAATATTATAAAAGTTAATTTGTAGAAATTAAAATAATTTCATATTGTAGAAATTAAAATAATTTCAATTGTAGAAATTAAAATAATTTCATACCCATTTTTGATATTTTATCAAAAAAATAAAATGTGTTTTTATACATAAATTTATCTTGATTACTTACTGGTTTTTTAACTATTCTAGGTCTAGGTCTAGGTCTAGGTATTATAACTGATTCTATAATTTCATTTAACACCTCTTTAATTATAATTTTTGGAGTTTGGTCTTGAACTGGTTCAGCTACAGGTACTGATACTACTTCTGTTGCAACTTCTGGAACTGGTTGTGGAACTGGTTGTGGCACTGGTTCTGGCACTGGTTCTGGAACAGGTTCTGACACTGATTCTGGAACAAGTTCGGGAACGGGTTCAGGAACGGGTTCTGACACTGATTCTGGAACAAGTTCGGGAACGGGTTCAGGAACGGGTTCAGGAACGGGTTCAGGAACGGGCTCAGGCACTACTTCTTGAATGGGTTCAGGAACGGGTTCAGGAACGGGCTCAGGCAGTACTTCTTGAATGGGTTCAGGAACGGGTTCGTGCGCAACTTCTGTTACAACTTCTGTTACAACTTCTGTTACAACTTCAGACGCAACTTCTGGCACTACTTCTGGTACAGGTTCAGGAACGGGTTCAGGCACTACTTCTTGAATGGGTTCAGGAACGGGTTCGGGCGCAACTTCTGTTACAACTTCTGGCACTGGTTCAGGCGCAACTTCAGGCGCAACTTCAGGCGCAACTTCTGGCACTACTTCTGGAACAGGTTCAGGAACGGGTTCAGGAACGGGTTCAGGCGCAACTTCTGTTACAACTTCTGGCACTGGTTCAGGCGCAACTTCATGCGCAACTTCAGGCGCAACTTCAGACGCAACTTCTGGCACTACTTCTTGAATGGGTTCAGGCAGTACTTCTTGAATGGGTTCAGGAACGGGCTCTGTAATAACTTCTGGAACTGGTTCAGGAACGGGTTCATGAACGGGCTCTGTAATAACTTCTGGAACTGGTTCGGGAACTGGCTCAGGCACTGGCTCTGTAATAACTTCTGGAACTGGTTCAGGAACGGGCTCAGGCACTACTTCTTGAATGGGTTCAGGAACGGGTTCAGGCACTACTTCTTGAATGGGTTCAGGAACGGGCTCAGGAACGGGCTCTGTAATAACTTCTGGAACTGGTTCAGGAACGGGTTCAGGAACGGGCTCTGTAATAACTTCTGGAACTGGTTCGGGAACTGGCTCAGGCACTGGCTCAGGAACGGGCTCTGTAATAACTTCTGGAACTGGTTCAGGAACGGGTTCATGAACGGGCTCTGTAATAACTTCTGGAACGGGCTCAGGAACGGGCTCAGGAACGGGCTCAGGCGCAACTTCTGTTACAACTTCTGTTACAACTTCTGGCACTACTTCTGTTACTACTTCTGTTACTACTTCTGTAATAACTTCTGTTACAACTTCTGGAACAGGTTCTGTAATAACTTCTGTTACAACTTCTGTTACAACTTCTGGCACTACTTCTGTTACAACTTCTGGCACTACTTCTGTAATAACTTCTGTTACAACTTCTGTTACAACTTCTGGCACTACTTCTGTCACTACTTCTGTTACAACTTCTGTAATAACTTCTGGAACAGGTTCAGAAACAGGTTCTGTTACAACTTCTGTTACAACTTCTGGCGCCACTTCTGTAATAACTTCTGGAACAGGTTCAGAAACAGGTTCTGTTACAACTTCTGGCACTACTTCTGTTACTAGTTCTGTTACTACTTCTGGAACTACTTCTGTAATAACTTCTGGTACAGGTTCTGGTTCAGGAACAGGTTCAGGAACAGGTTCAGGCGCCACTTCTGTAATAACTTCTGGAACGGGTTCAGGAAGAGGTTCAGGTGCTACTTCTGTAATAACTTCTGTAATAACTTCAGGAACAGGTTCAGGAATAGGTTCTGGAACAGGTTCAGGAACAGGTTCAGGAACAGGTTCAGTAACGGGTTCAGGAACAACTTCTGGAACGGGTTCAGGAACGGGCTCAGGCGCCACTTCTGGAACAGGTTCAGGAACGAGTTCAGGAACAGGTTCAGTAACAGGTTCAGGAACGGGTTCTGATACTACTTCTGTAATAACTTCTGGTACAGGTTCAGGAACAGGTTCAGGAACAGGTTCAGGAACAGGTTCAGAAATAGGTTCAGGAACGGGCTCGGGCACAACTTCTGTAATAACTTCTGGAACAGGTTCTGGAACGGGCTCTGATACTACTTCTGTAATAACTTCTGGTACAGGTTCAGGAACAGGTTCAGGAACGGGTTCAGGAACAGGTTCAGGAACGGGTTCGGGAACGGGTTCTGATACTACTTCTGTAATAACTTCTGTAATAACTTCTGGAACGGGCTCAGGCGCAACTTCTGTTAAAACTTCTGGCACAGGTTCAGGAACAGGTTCAGGAACAGGTTCAGGAACAGGTTCAGGAACAGGTTCAGGCACGGGCACAGGCGCCACTTCTGTAATAACTTCTGTAATAACTTCTGGAACAACTTCCGTAATAACTTCTGTAATAACTTCTGGCACTACTTCTGGAACAGGTTCAGGAACGGGCTCGGGCACAACTTCTGTAATAACTTCTGGAACAGGTTCAGGAACGAGTTCAGGAACAGGTTCTGGAACGGGTTCAGGAACGGGTTCTGGAACGGGCTCTGATACTACTTGTGTAATAACTTCTGGAACAGGTTCAGGAACAGGTTCAGTAACGGGCTCAGGCGCCACTTCTGTAATAACTTCTGGAACGGGTTCAGGAACAGGTTCAGGAACAGGTTCAGGAACGAGTTCAGGCGCTACTTCTGTTACAGGTTCAGGAACAGGTTCTGGAACAGGTTCTGATACTACTTCTGTTACAACTTCTGATAAAACTTCTGGTACAGGTTCAGGAACTACTTCTGTTAAAACTTCTGGAACAGGTTCAGGCGCCACTTCTGTAATAACTTCTGGTACAGGTTCAGGAACAGGTTCAGGAACAGGTTCAGTAACGGGCTCAGGCGCCACTTCTGTTACAACTTCTGGAACTGGTTCTGTTACAACTTCTGTAATAACTTCTGGAACAGGTTCAGGAACAGGTTCAGTAATGGGCTCAGGCGCCACTTCTGTAATAACTTCTGGAACAGGTTCAGAAACAGGTTCAGAAACTGGTTCTGTTACAACTTCTGTTACAACTTCTGGAACAGGTTCAGGAACGAGTTCAGGAACAGGTTCTGGAACAGGTTCAGGAACAGGCTCAGGAACAGGTTCAGGAACAGGCTCAGGAACAGGTTCAGGAACAGGCTCAGGAACAGGTTCTGGAACGGGCTCAGGCGCCACTTCTGTTGAAACTTCTGTTGAAACTTCTGTTGAAACTTCTGTAATAACTTCTGTAATAACTTCTGTAATAACTTCAGGAACAGGTTCTGTAATAACTTCTGTAATAACTTCAGGAACGGGCTCAGGAACAGGTTCATGAAGAGGTTCAGGAACAGGCTCAGGAACAGGTTCAGGAACGGGCTCAGGCGCAACTTCTTCAACAACTTCTTGAATGGGTTCTGATACAACTTCTGGAATAGTTTCAATCATAGTGTCGCTTTCTAAAACTGTTGGCTCGCTCATATTTATATTATAAATAATTATTTTAAGTTTTATTTAAATAATACTTAAAATAATAGATTAATTAAAATATTAAAAAAAGTAAAAATAAAAAATTAAATAACTTACTTGCGAACTCTATATAGAGCTGCCGTTGCTTGATTATTTTCTGCTCCACCAAACTTTTTATCATCATATGTTTTATTGAGAGCTTGTAGTTTTTTAAATCTAATATAATCCGAACCATCATGAACAAATTTTGTATTTCCTGAATACATAGCATTTCCTGCTTGACCCGATTTTCCATCCCCTTTTCTTTGTAGTCTTGATAAATTATTTCCACCCACTTGATTCGGCATTATTCCATATCTGCTATTTGTATCTTCAATATTATTTGTTATAACATCACCAGCATTAAAAGCTGTTCTAAATGGACCTAAAATATTTTTATTATACTTTAACGGTGATGTTCCTAGACCACTATTATTCATATTGCCAAATGCTCTTGCTAAATATTTTCGTGATAATGATCGCTCATTGCCTCCATCCATTGAACCAAACATTAAAGGCGCGTTGCTCATAATTATTATAATGTTATAAAAAAAATATATAAAAAATATATAAAAAATATATAAAAAATATATAAAAAATATATAAAAAATATATAAAAAATATATAAAAAATATATAAAAAATATAT
>Ga0209768_10000483_pt1 | contig 26885 bp, 26 predicted proteins | sample LauGreSBDMM110SD_3_FD_187564 | JGI IMG/M metagenome (GOLD analysis project Ga0209768, IMG submission 187564) | Freshwater lake microbial communities from Lake Michigan, USA - Sp13.BD.MM110.SD (SPAdes) (version 2) | ecosystem: Environmental > Aquatic > Freshwater > Lake | place: Lake Michigan... | reverse complement strand
CAAGCGTAAAGAGTCTTTACGCTTGACCCTATAAAAGTATAAATTTTTGAAAATAATTAGTACTTAAATTATCTTAATCAATAGTTCAATAGAACTGAGCAAAAGTAAAAGCAATTTAAATCGCTGTAAACTTTTAAATTGGGGGCGTACTTAGAATTAATCGGGTACTACAGGAAGGGCGAAGGTCACTCCTGTCAGGTGGACGGCTGGCGATTCAACGTTTCGAGGAAGGGGTTGAGTCGGGCTGCCGGAACGTTCATGGTGTGACATGCCCCGCCATAGCGGGAACGTGCATCAATTAATAGAAAGAGACGCCGATAGAGCCCAGCGGCCCGAAGTCGGCGTGGATCACGTCGCCTGCTGCGACATTGACCGGGCGGGTGAACGATCCTGCCAGCAGGATGTGCCCAGCCTCCAGCATGATGTCGTGTCGTGACAGCCGGTTGGCCAGCCAGACAATCCCCATTGCAGGGTGGCCCATGATTGCTGCGGAGACACCCGACTCTTCTATGACGCCGTTTTTCGAAAGTGTTGCGGCGCACCATCGCAAGTCGACGTCCATTGGGCGCACCGGACGCCCGCCAGTAACCATTCCTGCCGCAGCGGCGTTGTCCGCGATGGTGTCGACGATGGCGCGTGGCACCTCGGTCCTGTAGTCTATGATCTCCAGTGCCGGCGTCACGTAAGCAGTGGCGTCGAGCACGTCGAAGATGGTGACGTTCTTGCCGCCAAGTCGCTTCCCGAGCACGAAGGCGAGTTCGACTTCAAGTCGCGGCGCCGAGAAAAGCGACACTGGAATCCGAGCACCGTCGGCATACGTCATGTCATCGAGCAAGACGCCATAGTCTGGTTCAGTCATCTTGGAGGCCTGTTGCATGGCACGCGAGGTCAGGCCGATCTTGTGGCCAATCACCCGCGCGCCAGCCTGCACGCGCTTGTCCGCCCACAACTGTTGCACCACATACGAGTCCTCGATCTCCATCTCCGGCCAGGTCTTGCTCACCTGCGCGATGGGTTTAGAGGTTCGGCCCGCTTCGAACAGGGCGTCCGCGGCTTGCTGCCGCTCTTGTTGGCTGATCATCTGGGTATTCCTTCGGTTGATCTTTCGAGTATGACGAGCGGTGGCCGGGGGGCCTGAGATTTTGCTGTGATCGGCGGGGGCGGCAAAGCGGCTTCGCCATGGCTGATGACGAAGCGGTGCTCCAGCGAGTACCAGCACCCGACGACGTCTGCTGCCGGCGCGTGCCCGTTCTCGTGCAAAACGTAGTCGCCAATGAGCGCCCGCGTGACGCCGAACTGAACGTCGGTCTCCAGGTGCGGATCGTCGCTTGAGTAAAGCTGGGAGAACTGCGTCTTGTAGCCCGACTTGTGGATCAGGAAGTGGATATGCGCGGGCCGCATGTTGTGCCGGCCCTGTGCGCGAATCAGCGCCCCAACGGGACCGGTGACCGGAATCGGATAGCCAGAGGGCTTGACGGTTCGAAACTCGACACATCCTTGCGCGTCGGTTACGAACTTGCCGCGCAGGTTCATGTCCGCTTGTTGAGGATCCTGGTTTTCGTAGTAGCCCTCGCCTGAGGCCTGCCAGATGTCGACCTCGGCACCAGCCACGGGTTCACCGGACTCGTCCTGCACCCAGGCCTTCACGAAGACCGGTTCGCCCGGGGTCTGCGAGCGCACGATCGAGCCACCGTTGGCGGTCAACGGCGAGCCCTGCCGCCAGAACGGACCCATCAGGTTGGCCGTTGTTTCCGAGGTGCCACCCAGACTGTTGTTCAACTGGCAGACAAGCGCGGAAACGCCGAGTGATCCAGCAGCCAGCACCACCTCGTTATGCGACGGCGTCGTCAGCTGTCCGCACTGTGCGATGACTGCACAGATTTTTCGGAATTCGGGCTCGGTGAGTTCCGTCTCCCGCACAAAATCGTGCAGGTGCTGAACGGCCGCCGCAAGGATGCGTCGCAGGCGCGGATCAGGTGTGCGTGCGACCTCGGAGAGAACGGCCTGCGTGAGCTCGGCCTGGTTTTGAATGATCATGGCTATTTGATATGGAGGCCGCCGTCGACGACAAGCGTAGTGCCAGTGATGAATGACGCTTCCTCGGACGCCATCCAAAGAATTGGCCGGGCAATCTCAATAGGGTCTGCCCAGCGACCGAGCAATGAGGTGTCTTGTCGCTGGCCCTTCAACTCCTCGACGCTCTTGCCCGCGGCTATTGTGCGGTTGATGTGAAACTCGGTGAGAGTAGAGCCGGGACACACCACGTTGACCCGAATGCCGCTGGCTGCTTCCTCGAACGCCAGCGTGCGAGTCATGGCAATAATGGCCGCCTTGGTGGCGTCATACAGGGCCATGCCCTTGCGCCCCTTGACCGCGTAGCACGATGAGACATTCACAATTGCGCCCTTGCCTGATGCGCGCAGGGCGGGCAGGGCGGCGCGGCAGAAGTTTGCGTTGCCGATCATGTTCACGTTCAGGACTGCCTGCCACTCTTCTGGCGTGGCGTCAGCAAACGCTGAATAGTTGCGCATGGATGCGTTGTTTACCAGGACGTCGATCCGGCCGAAAGCGGCTAGGCATTGAGTGGCAGCCGACGTGGCGGCAACTTGGTCGGCCACGTTGGCTGTCATGACCTTCAGCTTCGCGCCGGGAGTGCCTTCGCCGATGAGGGCCGCAGTGCGCTCCAGCGCAGCGCCATCCATATCGACGATAAAGACTTGGGCTCCTTCGGCGCAAAACAAGGCAGCGGTTGCTGCTCCGATCCCGCCCCCGCCGCCAGTGAGCAGGGCGACCTTGCCCTCAAGACGGCCGCTCACAGCGAATACACCGGCTGGTCATCGCCGGACACGAGATGCTCTTTCGCCCACTCCTGTGGCTTCTGTTCGCGGGGGAGTAGCACGCCGGCGGAGCGGACCCTCTGCGCGCCTGCCGCCGTTGCCGGCGGTTCCTGGCCTTGTTCGAGGCCGACCGTCGCTTCAAAAAGCATGCGGCGTGCCATCACGATGGCGCGGTCGGAAGGCAGCAGTTTTTCGATATCGTGGTTCTGGATAGGCCCCATGCTTTCCTGCAGAGAGGCATCCTGCGCGGCAAACCCAAACACGCCACTGAATGATCGGCGTTCCTTCTGTGCCTGGCGGTCGATCAGGTAGTCGTTGTCCTTGTTGGCCTTTGGGCGCCAGCTGCCTCCAGGCACGTTGGTGCCGGGCTCGTATTCGCAGTGAACGCCCTTGCCCTCTTCGAGGTGGTGGCGCTCTTCCTCTGACAAAGGTTTGTCAGGGTGGAAGTTGATGCTCCAGGCCCAGCAGTTGTGGTCGTCGATCGGCACCCACACATGGCCGCCAAGCGCATGGTCTCCAAACGGCGGAATCAGGTTGTACCAAGGGAAGATCCACTGGGTGACACGCCAGTAGTAGGAATCTGGTTCACCCATGCGCCGGCCAAACAACGTGAGCCCGCCGTCGTGTTTCTCGATCTCGAAGGTCACGTTGCCATCCTTCTTGATGTAGTCGTTGGCTTTCGTGCCCTGGTGAAAGGGATCGTTGTCGACCTCGTACTTGTGAACGAAGGACACGTGGCTGGTGTCGATGCCGCCCTCCATCGCCTGCAGGTAATTGCACTCCTGGGTTCGCTTGGACACGAACACATGGCTGTCAGGCAGGTTCGCCCACTCGACGCCAGGTGGTTGGGGCTGCTTGTCCTTTGGACCCATGTAAGCCCACACAATTCCGGCGCGTTCGATGCAGGGGTACCCGGTGATCGACATCCTCTCGCAGACCTGGGGCGCCTGCGGCACGTCGACGCAATTGCCTTGGATGTCGAACTTCAGTCCGTGGTAGCTGCAGCGGATTCCGTTGCCTTCATTGCGTCCGAAGTAAAGCGATACTCCGCGGTGCGAGCAAAACTCGCTGATGAGTCCTGGGCGGCCCTCGCTGTCGCGAAAGGCGAGCAGCTTTTCGCTGAGGATCTGCACGCGAACTTGGGGTCCGTCGGCTTCTGCAATTTCGCTCGAAAGCAAAATCGGAATCCAGTAGCGGCGCAGCAAGTTGCCTGTGGCGGTGCCTGGGCCCGAGCGCACCAGCGTTTTCATCATGTCTTTCATGGGCTGTCCATTTTACAGTTAACGTGTCCATTATATGAACAGTCAGCCTCAGGGGTCAAATCAACTTCGGCCTCCAAGGCTGGCTGTTAACCTATCAGCCATACCACGCAAAAAATGCCCAAACTCGTTGACCCGTGCTTCGGTCAGGCGGATGTCAGGCCCAAAAACCCCCAGCGAACCAGCCACGGTTCCGGTACTGTCAAAAAAAGGCGCGGCAACAGCGTAGGCCCCCTGGATGAGTTCGTTGTGGCCCATTGCATATCCGCGCTCGAGAGTAAGGGCAAGCTGGTTCCGAAGCCATGCAAGGTCGGAGTTCGTGCCTGCCGCAAATGCTTCCAGTTGGCCTGCATGCAGTGGAGTGTAGGCAAGGATGGCACGGCCGCTGGCACCTCGCACGAGCTTTTCCGTATAGCCAACGCCTCGTCTGAAGCTGATGGGCTGTGGACTCGGCATTTCGGCTACGCATAGGCGCATATCCCCGCGGGCGACAAACAATGCGACGGTTTCAGTCGTGAAAGTCCACGCCTCCGTCATCACAGGCCGCGCGAGGGAACTGAGGTCTAGGGTCGCGCTCCAGTTGTGCGCGAGTTTCGCGACAGAAGGCCCGAGGCGGAACCGTTGCGGCTCGCCAGATGAGATCACGAAGCCCTTCTTCTCAAGCGTATTGAGCAGGCGGTACAGGGTCGGTCGGCTCAGTCCCACTAACTTCACGAGATCCGCTACAAGAAGGTCATGGTGCGCAGGGCTGAACGCGGCTAACACATCCAACGCCCGTTCCACAGCGCGCACGCCTTCGCCAGCAACAGATATGGGCTTTTCGTCGGATTCTGTATCCATAAGTAATAGATTTTAGGTGTGTTAGTTTGATCAAGCCAATTCGAATTGACAAATCAGAGACAATTGTCCATTATACGAACAGTTTGTACCGATAATTGGTGCCGAAAACAAAGGAGACATTATGCACAAGCGGACATTTCTCGCCCGCATCTTAGCCGCAATTAGCGGTTCTGTTATAGCGGTCACTGCCTCCACCGCCTCGGCGCAAGAGTGGCCGACCAAGCCCATTCGCATTATTGTGAGTTTCGCCCCGGGCGGGCTGACTGACACGATTGCCCGCGCCCTTCAGGCCCGGCTGCAAGAGGGTTTCGGCCAGCCGGTCGTCATAGAAAACCGGCCAGGCGCGGGCGGAACCGTTGCGGAAGGAATTCTGGCCAAGGCACCCGCCGATGGCTACACCATTCTGCTAAGCGCAGACAGCGTTCCGGCGAACCCTCACCTCATGCAGAACCTGTCATATGACTCGTTCAAGGACCTAGTGCCTGTTAGTCTGCTCGCGCGGATCCCGCTCGTAATGCTGGTGAACTCTACTGTGCCAGCAGCGACTGTGAGGGAGTTCGTTGCTTATGCAAAAACCGGTGGGGTGAAGGCCAGTTATGGAAGTCCAGGAACCGGGACGAGCAACCACCTCTACTTTGAAGTCTTCAAGGACCTCACCAGCATTGAGTTGCCGCACATCGCCTATAAGGGAGGCGGCCCGGCAATGACCGACCTTATGGGAGGACATATCCAGGCGCTGCTGATTTCCAGCACCTTGGCAGTGCCGCAGGTGACCGGGGGCAAGGTCAAGGCGCTGGCAGTAACCAGTGACAAGCGCCTTACGCAGCTGCCGAACGTTCCAACCTTCGCCGAGGCGGGCTTTTCCGACTTCAAGCCGCAGCAATGGACCGGACTGTTCGTCCCTGCCGGCACGCCGACAGCGATAGTTGCACGCATCCATGGCGAGTTCGCCAAGGCCCTGAAAGCGCCGGATGTTGTCACTCGCTTAAATGACTTGAATGCAGAACCAGTTATGAGTACGCAGGCAGATTTTGCCAGCCATCTACGCCGTGAAAACCAGACCTTGGGGCAGCTCATAAAGGCCAGGGGTATTACGGCCCAGTAGCACTATTTAAGGCGAAACATAGCGGAAGGTATTGTTCATTGGGCACGTGTTGGTCAAACTGAAATCGGCGCCCATGATTAAATGGCTGTCGGTCTTAAAAGCTCGTGGACTCAGGTGCACGTAAAAAAGAGTTGCTGCAAAGATCATTGGGTTGAGCCGGCAGCTTCAGACCTAAGTGAACAACGGGTTCGACCTGCGGGTGTCTTGTTACCAAAGAGTGTAGATACATTCACATGGGTAAAATTACACCTAGTCCACGGGCTTGATAAACCTGCCTACTCTATGTAAATTCAATCTAATAAACAGACAATAAGAAAGTAAACAAAATGAAAAATTTGAAGTCCCCTTGTTTTCTTGCATTAGCGCTGATTAGCTTAGGTCTTCTATCACCATTCAAAGCTTTGGCCCAAGAATGGTCTCCGACCAAGCCTGTTCGAGTTATTGTGCCCATAACGGGAAGTACCAATGATGTTCTTGCGCGGCTTATCGCTCCCAAACTGCAAGAAGTATTAGGACAACCAGTGGTCGTTGAAAATAGACCTGGCGCAGGCGGCAATATTGGAGCAGACATGGTTGCCAAAGCAGCGCCTGATGGACATACTTTGCTGATTGGTTATAACGGACCATTGGCAATCAATGTCAGTCTTTTTGACAAGATGCCATATGACTCAGTGAAAGATCTTGCGCCAATTACCCTGATGGTCAAGGCACCGCAATACCTTGTTGTGAATCCCGCAACAGGAATCACTAGTGTTAAGGATTTCGTCGAAAAAGCAAAAGCGAATCCTAGTAAATATTCTTATGGCTCAGTTGCTTTGGGCAGCGCCTCGCATTTGACAATGGAGATGTTCAAGTCGGCCGCTAGTTTTCAAATTACACATATTCCATACCGCGGTGCAGCGCCAGCAGTGACAGATTTAATTGCTGGAAATATTCAGGCCGCATTTTTTGTCCCTGGAAATGTGCAGCAATTTGCGAAAGAAGGCCGATTGAAACTTCTGGCAACATCAGGTCAAAAGCGTTTTGCAAGTACACCGGACATTCCAACTTTGAGTGAATCTGGATATCCTGATTTCGAGGCTACTTCATGGATTGGTTTTCTGACGACGGGCGGTACTCCTCAGCCAATTATCGATCGCTATAACCGAGAAATTGTGAAAATAGTTAGGTCCCCGGAAATTACAAAACGGTTATTAGAAATGGAATTTGAAATAGTTGCCACTACACCCAATCAGTTTCGCGACTGGATAGCATCTGAGATTAAGAGTTGGGGAAAAGTGATTAAAGACACTGGCACAAAGGCCGAGTGATTGTGACAGTTCAAGGCCGTCTTAAAGGTAAAGTAGCGTTACTTGAGGGAGGCGGTTCCGGGATTCACAACCATACTACTTCTATACTACTTTGAGTGACCAGAAAGCAGCTAACTCAATGAATTCATTGAGGAAAATAGTGGTCTAAAGGAGTCTTCACACTGCAGGGGTCAGAAGTTCGAAACTTCTATCGCCCACCAAAAATCTCCAATTAAATCAGGCACTTAGAGGAAACGCTAGGTGCTTTTTTCTTTGCTGTGTCCTAAAAGTGTCCTAATTCACCATATTTTGTGTTTTCTAATGGATGTTGCTTTTGAACATGTACGCATGGACTGACGACAAGTATTTGCTCAAACGGTGAACATGCGAAAGGCTCTCCTTCCATTTTGTAATGCTCTAGCCGGGGGGTATAAAAATTTTTGAAGAAGTATTGCGAACGTTCTGATTTGGTCATAGTTGTAAATATGATTATGACTAATCAATGAGCCGATCTTTCCTCTAAGAATTTCACCCATCTGTCTCAAACCATTTTTAAGACGGACAGTGACAGCAGATGGCTGATTGAGTTAAATTAACAGAGGCCAAAGCCGCGCAATTCATTGCTTGAATCACACAAGGAACAATTTGAAAAATTCCAATCAATCCAAACCTACGCATTGGTCAGAACCTGTTCACAGCTTGTTGCGCGAGCACCAAATTAAACAAGTGGCCATGGTGCCGGATGCTGGGCATGCCAACTTGATTCGACTGTGTGAAGCAGACAAGAAGATGAAAGTGGTCAGACTGACCAGTGAAGAGCAGGGCGTCTCCTTGCTCGGTGGCGCATGGTTAGGGGGTGAAAAAGGTATTCTGTTGATGCAAAGCAGCGGTGTTGGCAATTGCATCAATATGCTGTCCCTGAGCACTTCGTGCCAAATGCCCTTGGTTATCTTAATCACCATGCGCGGAGACCATGGAGAATTCAATCCGTCGCAAGTTCCGATGGGCAATGCCACTGAAACGGTACTTTCTGCAATGGGGGTGCTGGTTCGGCGCGGTGATACCCACGAAGCTGTGGTGGAGGAGGTGGCGGGTGCGTTGCACATGGCTTTTAACACCAGTCGTCCCATTGCCGTTCTGATTGGACAAAAGGTCACAGGTGCCAAAGATTTTCGCAAACTCACCCATTAGGCCAAGCCATGAAAAAAATATTGCAACGTCGCGAAGTCGTTAACTTTTTATTGCACGAACGGGATGACCTATTGGTTGTGGCTGGCCTAGGCGCACCTGCATGGGACATCACTGCCGCAGGCGATCATCCACTCTCGTTTCCTTTATGGGGCGCAATGGGAGGTGCTGCCATGATTGGCCTTGGCCTGGCAATGGCTCAACCCAAGCGCAACGTGTTGGTGGTCACCGGTGATGGTGAAATGCTCATGGGCCTGGGTTCCTTAGCGGTCATTGGCGCACACAAGCCCGCCAATCTGTCCATTGTTGTTCTTGATAACGAACACTATGGCGAAACTGGCATGCAAAAGACAGTGACGGGGCTTGGAGTCGATTTGGTTGGCATGGCCAAATCGGCAGGGCTTGCACAGTCGATGTTGGTTGCAAACAAGTCTGATTTGGAAAACTTAAGGAATGAAATCTACAAAAAGGGCAAGGCCAGATCTGGCACTTTGTTTGGGCAAGTGAAGGTAGGCTCTGATAAATTACCCCTTGTGTTACCGCCAAGGGATGGAGTTTATTTAAAGAACCGATTCCGCATAGCACTGCTGGGTACTGAGAAAGCCCTGGCCTAAGCCAAACTTTACAAACCTGAAAGATCAAGATTGCCGTTTGTCTTTTAAAAAAGAGGTTGGATTGTTATGAGGCGCTCGATTAAAAACGAGCGAAAGTTTGGTCGCAAATGTGCGCCAAATCGAAGTCATTCATGCTCAAACCTTGCACATCGTGTGTGGTCCAAGTGATCGTTACTTTGTTGTAAACATTGCGCCATTCGGGATGGTGATTGTGACTTTCAGCTTCAATGGCAATCTGCTTCATGAATTCAAAGGCGCTTACAAAGTCGGCCAGTTTAAATTCTCGCGTGATTGAGCCCAGCTTGGCATCAAAGTGCCAATTCTGCAAAGTTGGCATTCGTTGAGAAATCTCTAACGCACTCATTTTTTGTAAAGCCACAGTTATTTCCTTAAGTGATTAGCCAGACCTTAACTTGATTTGAGTGCTAACTTAAGCTGTTCAATTCGGTCTTGCCCCCAAAACATTTGCTCGCCCACAAAGAAAGTAGGAGCACCAAAGACACCCCGTTCAACAGCCTGAGTTGTGACATCTTTGAGCTTGTCTTTTGTGGTTTGCTCGTTTGCCAATTGAAGTAGTTCAGCAGGATCAAAGTGCGCCTCCCGCAAAACTCGCTCTACCACTTCGGGGTCGTTCAAGTTCAGTGCATCCACCCAAATTGATTTGAATATAAGGTCCATGAATTCATGCATCCGAGCATCTGAGCGCATTTGCAATCCGGTTAGCATGCGCATGAGTGTGGTGGTGATGATGGGAAAGAAAGGATTGATTTCTAAAGGCACGCCGTAGCTGTCTGCAAACCGTTTGAAATCAACAAAAATGTACTTGCCTTTGGCGGGCACACTGACAGGTGACGAGTTTCCTGTAGCTTTGAACACTGCGCCCAAGAGCATGGGAAGGTAAATGGGATTTGCGCCAGTATCTGCTTTAATCTTGCCCATTTGAGTGTGCGCCAAATAGGTGGCCAAGCTGCCAAAGTCAAAATAATAATCAAATGTTTTTGCCATGATGTTTCTTTTAAAGGTGAATCAAAACTTTTCCATGTAAGGCCGCAAATCAAGTTCGTGAGTCCAAGCGTCTCTGGGTTGTTGGTGCAGCATCCAATAGGCGTCTGCAATGTGGTCCGGATTTAAGATGCCACCCTGATCTTTCAATGCGTAGCGTTCGGGGAAAAGTGTGCGAATGAATTCTGTGTCAATGGCACCGTCAATGATGGTGTGTGCCACATGAACTCCCATAGGCCCCAACTCGCGCGCCATGCTTTGGGCCAATCCACGCAAGGCCATTTTGCCGCCTGAAAACCCTGCAAAGTTTGCGCTACCTCTTAAGGAAGCCGTTGCGCCTGTAAAAATAATGGTCCCTTTGTGACCAACGCCATGAGCGTTTTGCTCGGCATTGGAGGCTCTTGAAACCATTCTTTTGGCAACTTCTCGTCCATTCAAAAAGCCGGCTAAACAAGCCATTTCCCACATCTTTGTGTAGCGCCTTGCCGTCTCGGTCAAGATGCTGTTGGGTGAGTTGGCGCCAATGTTGAAGACCAATACCTCAATCGGGCCGATATGGGTTTCAATGTGATCGATGAGGGCTATCACGTCATTTTCTTGACGGGCATCAGATGCAAAACCATGCGCTAAGCCACCAGATTGGTGAATGGTTTCAAGCAAGGGTTGCAGTTTCTCAAGTGTTCTGCGGGTTACGCAAACAACAAATCCCTCGCGAGCAAATCGCTTGGCAACCGCGCCACCGGTGGCATCGCCGGCACCTATGACCAAGCACACTTTTGATTTTGTCATTTCGTATCTTTAAGGGCTGTTATAGGCGGCAAGTGCTGCCTCAACAGCAGTGTATTAGGATTTTGCGCAACGGAATCCAATATTGTGGTGGCCGGCTTTAGGATTCCGAGATAGATTTCTACCTCTTTGGGTTGTGGTTATTTCTTCTTCGCTTGAATCATGCCCGCCCCCCCGGGTGGAACGCACAGGACCCGTGTTTTGGCTTTCTCTGCCATCGTCAGATCGGTAGGGGTAGGGCAAGTAGATGCTAGACACCCATTCCCATTGATTGCCGGCCATGTCGAGAACTCCGTATGGACTTGCGCCGTCTGGAAATGCATCAACAGGTGCTGATGCGTTGAAGGGGCCGCCATAAAAAGCCAGTTTGTGATTTGGTTTTGAATTTCCCCAGGGGTATTTTCTGCCATCTGTGCCGCGTGCTGCTTTTTCCCATTCGGCTTCGGTCGGCAATCGCTTTTTGAGCCAAGTGCAGTAATCGCGAGCGCCTACCCAACTGACTTCGTTGACAGGGTGCCTTGCATAGCCGTCATCAGCCTGCCATTTTGACTGACGCAAGTGTATTCTTGCATCATTGTCATCGTCATCGTAAAAGCTTTCACCCCTTTGATTTCTTAAGCCTTGGCTATTCAGAAACTCTGCAAATTCAGCATTGCTAATGGGCAATACGTCGATAAAAAATGATTTAACTCTGACCGTATGTGCCGGTTTTTCGTCATCGGGGCCCATGTTGGAGCCCATCGTAAAGGCGCCTTCTGGAATCAGGGCCATGGCTTTTGATGCGCTCAGGTTCAAATTGGCCATTTGAGCCTGACTCAAATTCATGCCAAGAAAAATAAACAGTAAAAAAGTAAATTGAGCTGGCAATGAGGAATTTAAAACATGAATGACTGTGCTTCAAACTTCAGTTGAACGGCAGTGTCTTCAATGGATGCACAAGTTATCTCACTATCAAAGACATCGGCCAGTTAACGCGTTCTAAGAAATGACAGTTTATAGGAGGGCTTTGCAAAACGCCAGTCCTTACAAACTTTAATGTGTTGCTTAGGGTAAACAGTAGCTTGCCCTGATTGTCCATCACTGCGTCTGTGTTCATAATATTTCTTCTCTTTAAAGCAAAGGTTTACCGTGGACTGGTCAGAATTGAATTACACCGTGCAGGATGGCGTGGGTCTGATTACCTTCAATCGTCCCGATAGGCTTAACGCTTGGACACCGACATTGGAAGTTGAGTTTCGATCGGTGATAGAAACTGCGCAACAGGATGAGGCTGTCCGATGTGTGGTGCTTACCGGCGCTGGCAGAGCTTTTTGTGCCGGTATGGACATGGCCATACTAGGGTCTTCTGGCCGCAAAGCCTTCGAATCGGATTCCGAAGACGATGTCATGCAGCGTTATGGTTATTTGTTTGGATTTGACAAGCCTCTCATCGCTGCCATGAACGGCGCTGCTACGGGTGTGGGTCTTTGCTTGGCGCTTTATTGCGACATACGCTTTATTGCAAGTGGCGCCAAAGTGGCACTACCGTACACACGAAGAGGCTTGGTTGCAGAGCATGGATTGGCGTGGTTGCTGCCGCGCCTTATTGGTCCATTGCATACTGCCGATTTGCTCTTGAGCGGCCGTACTATCGAAGCCCAAGAAGCCAGCCAAATGGGCATGGCTTTGCTGCGACCTTCCGAAGGTTTTATGGACGCAGTGCTGACTTATGCCAAAGATCTTGCTTCATCGTGCTCAATCCGATCTACGCGCATTATCAAAAAGCAACTTCAGGAGGCCCGATACCAAACCTTTGGGCAAGCTACCTACATCGCCGACAGAGAAATTGCCTTGTGCCGTGAGACCCACGACTTTAAGGAGGGTGTGCAGCACTTCATTGAAAAACGAAAACCAAATTTCACAGGCCGTTAATCATGCAAGAAAAAGTCAATTTGCCATTAAGCGGTATACGTGTTTTAGAAATGGGTCAGAACATCGCGGGCCCTTACGCGAGCGAAATATTGTCCTCTCTTGGCGCCCATGTTGTGAAGATTGAGCGGCCCGAAACGGGTGACGATGCCCGAGGTTGGGGGCCACCGTTCTGGCAAGGCACTGCGACTACTTTTCAGGCCATGAACCATGGCAAAAAAAGCATTGCCCTCGATGTCAAAAACCCTGAGCACATTCAGTGGCTGAAGAAATATTTGTCTGAAGTCGACGTCTTTGTCCAGAACATGCGCCCAGGCTTGCTAGAAGAATTGGGCTTGGGTTCTGCAGAAATCTGCGCGTTGAACCCGCGTTTGATCTATTGTTCACTTACCGCGTTTGGGCATAAGGGACCCAAAAAGCTCGACCCTGGGTATGAACCCATGATTCAAGCCTTTGCAGGATTGTTCAGCGTCAATGGCGATGAGAACGGACCAACTTCGCGTGTGGGCATGCAAGTGTTGGATTTGGGCACAGGCATCTGGTCTGCCTTGGGATGCATTGCCGCCTTGTTTCAGCGTCAGCAAACGGGTAGGGGCTGTGTTGTCGACACTTCATTGTTTGAAACAGCCATGGGTTGGTTGCAGGTCATGATGGCTGGCTATCAGGTGACAAAAAAGCAGCCAGCAAGACACCGCAGTGGTAATCCCAATGTAGTGGTGTTTCAAGCACTGCCGACTTTGGACGGTGAAGTGGTTGTGGCTGCTGCAAATGATCGGTTGTTTATTAAATTGGTCACGGCATTGGGCAGGGAAGATTGGGCGCGAGATCCTTTGTACGCCACTAACGCGCTTCGCGTCAAAAATAAGGCAAGCATCATTCCTAAGATGGAAAAAATATTTCGCTTGCAGACAACCGAGTATTGGAATGAATTGCTTGAAGGATTGGGCATCCCTTGCGCACCTATCCACAATTTCGAGCAGGTCATGGCGCAACCGCAAACCCATGAAATCGGAATTTTTCAAAACATTCCAGATTTGGACATGAAGGTTGTGGGGCTTCCTATTTCGTTTGATGGCATACGCCCGCCGGTTGTTCACCGAGCCCCCAATATTGGCGAACATACCCAAGAAGTTTGCAATCAATTTTCTATACAAACTGATGGAGAGACAAAATGAAAAGACGGCATTTCGCAGGATGGGTGGGGGCTTTGCCTTTCGCGGCAATGCCAGATGCGTGGGCTCAGTCCAAACCAATTCAGATCATTGTTCCATTTGGCCCGGGAGGCTCGGGAGATATTTCAGCCCGAATGTTCGCTGACTTCATCACGCGCAAAACTGGACAAACTGTTGTGGTGGAAAATCGCCCAGGTGCCAACGGTATCTTGGGCGTCGAATTGGTTCGCAAAGCGCCTGCAGATGGCTCTGTCTTGCTGCTGGCAACAACCTCTACCCATTTGGCCAATCCGAGTTTGTTTAAAAAATTACCCTATGACCCCGAAAAAGACTTTCGATTGGTAGGATCTTTCGGCACTGGCTCCACTTACATGTTGGTTCGCCCCGACGCACCGTGGTCCAATTTGCAGGAATTTGTTGCAGCTGCCAAAGCGGCTCCAGGCTCAATCAATTACGGTCATTTCAATGCGTCTTCGCAAGTCACATGCGCCTTGTTCGCAAATACTGCTGGCATTAACTTGACGCCCATACCCTATAAACAAGTGAACCAAGCGATGTCGGAATTGATCGGTGGTCAGATACAGGTCATATTTACAGACACCGTCCAAGGTGATTCATTTGTGGCATCCAAGGTTGTACGTGCTCTAGCGGTTCACAGTACCGCGCGTTTGAAAAAATATCCCAACGTGCCACTGATCACTGAGTCCTATCCGAACTACACCATTCAAGGTGGATTCTTGGGCATTGCGGTTCCCGCAGCCACGCCTATCGAGACTCAGCAGCGCTTGAATGATTTGATGAATGAAGCCGTAACCACAGACCCCATTAAATCGCGAATGGAGGGGTTTGCATTTGTACCTCAAAAACTCAGCCTGGCTGAACTGCTGGCCGGTGAAAGAAGAGAACGCGAGAAGTGGCGCACCTATGTGCCACTTGCGGGAATTGAAGTGCAGTGAGTTTCACTTGAGGTTCATGGCGCCCTTGTTCTTTTGCAATGCAGCCCAAATTTTGGGCCCTGTAAATGGCATGTCCATTTGATCGATACCGTAAGGACGCAATGCGTTCATGACGGCATTGGCCAATGCGGGCAATGAACCGGTGCAACCTGATTCACCCACGCCTTTGGAGCCCAGCAGGTTAATTTGAGTTCTAACCTCGTACGTTTCGTTCGTTAAGTGGGGAACGCAGCCAGCACGCGGCATGGCGTAGTCCATGAAACTGCCGGTCAGCAATTGGCCTTGGCTGTCATACACCACCTGCTCGCAAAAAGCTTGCCCCCAGCCTTGGACAACACCGCCGTGCACTTGACCGCGAACCAGTTGGGGAGATATGACTTGTCCTAAGTCATCCACCGCATAGTAGTGAATCAAATGAGTTTCACCTGTTGAGGGATTGATTTCTACTTCAGCAATGTGGCAACCATTTGGATAGGTGGCCCCAGAGCTTGCCTCACCCAATGCATTGAGCGAGGTTTTCTCTTCGTTTGCCAAAGCATCAATGATTTCATTTGTTGAAAGAGAGAGTCCATTCGCCAGCCAAATACCATTTTCAAAACGGACCTGAGCCATGTCGACACCCATTTTCTTAGCGGCATGCGGTTTGATGGATTCAAGCATGTGGTGGCACATGGCCAAAATGGCACTGCCAGCGCCGTAGAGAGACCGCGATCCGCCCGTTCCGTTGCCTAACAATTTTTGATTTGCTTTGCCAGCCTCGTATCTCACACGGTCTGCAGGCCATCCTAAGGCCTTTTCGATGATGCTGGCAAATGAAGTTGAGTGACCTTGTCCAGAGGGCCCGGTGACGCCGTAAACATACAAATAGCCATTGGCGTTGAATTCACCCCAAGCTTGGTCCTTTGGCGCGGTACCCGCACCCGACGCTTCAAGGAAAGTAGACAGGCCAATGCCGCGGTATAGACCTTGACTTAAAGATTGAGCACGACGTTCTTCAAATGTTGCGTAATTGGAAATCTCTAGTGCACGATCGAGTAACTTTTCGCTCAAGCATGTATCAATGGTGCTGCCATTGGCTGTTTTGTAAGGGAATGCAGACTCTGAAATAAAATTTTTGCGCCGCAAAACAACAGGGTCAAAGCCATGCTCGTGCGCGGCAAAGTCAACCAAGCGTTCGATGGCATAGGCGATATCAGGACGCCCAGCGCCGCGATAGGCCGATACTGGCGTGGTGTTGGTGTAAACGACCTCCGACTCCATATAGAGCGCCGGGATTTGGTAGACACCGCCCATGGTGATAGAAAGATTTCGCGTACCAATGAAGGTGCTCATCATGCAGTTGTAGGCGCCTAAATCAACGCGGTCCTTGAATCGAATGGCCAATATGTGGCCATCTGCATCGAGTGCAATTTCACCATTTAAGATCAAGGCACGCCCATGCCAATCGCTGAGAAAAATTTCGCTTCGAGAACCAACCCAGCTGACCGCGCAGCCAAGGTGGCGCGCAGCCAGTACCAAAGTGGCATGCTCGGTGTAAGCTCCGGCACGCAGTCCAAAAGATCCTCCTACATCGTTGGCGTCAATGCGCAATGATTCAGGCGCAGCGCCAGATGCCATGGCTAAAAAATTGCGCATGCCTAAAATGCCTTGATGGGGCGTATGCACTGTTGTGATGCCAGCTTCTGCGTCATGGATGGCAACAACTGCCCTAGGCTCCATGGGTACGCCCATGAGCCTTTGGCTTAAAACCCGAAGTTGGCTGGCGTAAGTGGCCTTGGCAAATGCCGCGTTAACTTGTTCTGCATCGCCCGACGCAAAATGCAAAGACACATTTCTAGGCGCAGTGGCATGCAACTGAGTCGACGATGAGAGCGTTGTTTTTTCTGGGTCAACACTGGCTTCCAGCGCTTCGTATTCGATTTCAGCAAGCTCGGCAGCATCTTGCGCGCAAAGCGCTGATGTGGCAAAAACCATTGCAACAGGTTGACCCACGAATCGAACTGTGCCTTCAGCCAATATGGGCATAAGTGCCAGTATTTGTTCTTCACCATCTTTGCCTTTGGCAGTCATGGCATTGACAATGGCGCCCGCACCCAAGGCTTTTAAATCTTCAGCGCATGCCACCCAACGTACCCCGGGGTATGCGCGCACGGCATCTAAATTGAGGTGCTTAATGTGGGCATGTGCATGCATGGATCGAATGACATATGCGTGCAACATGCCAGGGTAATTGTGGTCAGCAGTGAAGTGACCTTTGCCCGTAATAAGAGACAAATCTTCTTGGCGTGAGGGCGTGAAACGGGCTTTCATGCTTGTTTCTCCTGCATGACCTTGGCAGCTTGTTTAACAGACTCAACAATGTTGATGTAACCCGTGCATCTGCACAAATTACCGGCCAAGCCTTCATAGATTTGCGCATCTGTAGGCTCAGGATTGTTTGCAAGCAAGCCCGCTGTGGCCAAGATCATTCCTGGCGTGCAAAACCCACATTGAAGTGCATGGCAATTCGAAAACGCAACTTGAATGGGATGCAAGACAGGGCCATTGGCCAAGCCCTCGATGGTCGTTATCTGGGCGCCATTGGCTTGCACCGCCAACACGGTGCACGATTTAACCGCATCACCGTTCATCAGGATGGTGCAACAACCGCATTGGCTGGTGTCGCAACCCACGTGCGTGCCGGTTAGCTTCAAGTTGTCGCGTAAAACATCTGCCAGTAAAGCACGAGCTTCCACCTCTACTTTGTGGGCGTTTCCATTGATATTCAGTGATATTTGGCTCATGGTATTCAATTCAATAGTCAGGCTAAGTGAGAGACGGCTTGGGCGTACAAAATATGGACCAGGTTAGTCCGATAAGCTGCTGGGGCATGAATGTCATTCAGCACGTTATTGTGTGCAAACCTCAAGTCTTTTGGCACAGTGCCAGCAGCGGCTTCTGCCTCTTGCCATCGGCAAACACAGTCTGTTGCGCCTGTTACTGCGACACGCCATTGGTCCTTTGAAATTTGCGCTACAAAAACCCCTGCCATGGCATAACCGGTAGCGGCATGGCGGAACTTAGCGTAGGCGCTTTTCAGTGGTTTGTTAAAGCGCAGACCTTCTATGATTTCGTCACTTGCCAGCGCAGTGGAAAACATGCCTAAGAAAAAATCATCGGCAACAATTTCCCGTTTTTGGGTTTTGATGGTGGCATTGAGCCCCAGCACAGCGGCAGGGTAATCGGCAGCAGGGTCGTTATTGGCCACCGAACCACCAATGGTGCCTCTGGCACGTACTTGTGGATCGCCAATCATGCCTGCCAGTTCTGACAGGCCGTTGCTGAATGTGCGCACTTCGGAATGCCGCGAAACGCTCTGGTGCGTTGCGCCTGCCCCGACCCACAACTGATGTCCTTCAACTCGAATATCTCGCCATCCAGGCAATCCCGTGATGTCAATGAGTTCATCGACCTGAATCAGGCGGTGCTTCAAGGAAGGAATGAGGGTCATACCGCCAGATAGGATGCGTGATGCATCACTGCGGGTTAAAGCCGCACCGGCCTGTTCAACAGACTGAGCTTTCTGATAGTTGAAGGAGTACATAGTGAGCCGTAAATATTGGAGACCTGTCTTGCAGTCAGAATTCAAGATCGCGCTTAGACTGTACTTGACAGTATTTCAAATCATCTCAAACAGACATAATTCGCTTGAGATTAACAAATAAATCATACCAAAGGTGAGCTACATGAGTGGTGCTTTAAATGGATTAAGGGTCCTTGATTTGTCCAGTGTTCTGATGGGGCCATTTGCCACACAGCTTTTGGCGGACATGGGGGCTGATGTGATCAAAATAGAGCCTCCCACAGGCGATACCGTTCGAGGCATTGGTCCGATGCGTAATCCGGGTATGGGGTCCAATTTTTTGCATGTCAATCGCAACAAACGCAGTTTGGTATTGAATCTTAAAAATCCCGAAGGCTTGGAGACCTTTTTTAAGTTGGTCGAGACAGCAGATGTCGTTGTCTACAACATTCGCCCTCAAGCCATGGCTCGACTGGGTATAGATTACGAACGACTTAAAGTCATCAATCCCCGCATCATTTATGCAGGACTTTACGGCTACAGTGAAAAAGGGCCTTACGCCGGAAAACCCGCCTACGATGATTTGATTCAAGGTGTGGCGGCAATACCCAGTTTGATGAGCAAGGCCAGTGGTGGCGAACCCCGCTATGTGCCGTTGGCAATGGCAGACCGCACTGTGGGTTTGATGGCCTGCAATGCAATCTTGGCTGCCGTGGTCTCGCGCCACCAGACCGGCGTGGGCCAATCAGTAGAAGTTCCCATGTTTGAGACCTTGACCCAATATGTTCTGGGAGAACACATGTCAGGTGCTTCCTATGATCCGCCGCTGGGGCCCACGGGCTATGCACGCTTACTGGTCAAAGAAAGGCGTCCTTACCGTACCCTCGACGGTTATTTGTGCGTCTTGATTTACACCGATCGCCATTGGGAAAAGTTTTTAGAGTTAATGGGTCGTGCCGAGCTATTCAAGCAGGATCTTAGATTTGCCAATATTGGCGCGCGTTCAATCCACATCAATGATCTGTATGCAATGGTGGCTCAAGCCATGTCGACTGATACGTCTCAGAATTGGATCGAACGATTGGATCAAGCTGATATACCCTGCATGCTCATGCATGATGTTGACAGTTTGCTAAAGGATCCCCATCTTTTGGCAGTGGGCATGCTTCAGCATGTGGAACACCCAAGCGAGGGGCGGATGTTAGAAATTGGTGTGCCTTTTAGTTTTTCAGGCTCACCGTGTTTGTCCGTTCAAAAGCCTGCACCTCAGTTGGGAGAGCACAGTGTGCAGGTTCTAACTGAGGCGGGCTTTGATCGCAAGGCCATTGAAGCCTTGCAGATGTCTGGCGCAACCAATCGATAAAATCACTCCGCTTTGGCGCCAGAGTCTTTGACCGCCTTAGCCCAACGGGGCATTTCGGATCGCAAGTAAGCCGCATATTCAGCAGGCGTACCGCCCAAAATATCGGCGCCTTGTGCCGCCAAACGAGAACGTATGTCGGGGTGCGTCAGTGCCTTGTTCACTTCGGCATTGAGTTTTTGAACAATTTCATTGGGTGTGCCTGTGGGCACCACAATGCCTTGCCAGGCTGCGGCTTCAAATCCTGAGATGCCGGCTTCTGCCAAAGTGGGCAAGTCGGGCAAAAGTGGTGAACGTTTGGCGCTGGTCACTGCAAGGCCGCGCAGTCGATTGTCTCGGACATAGGGCAGTACGGTATTGATGGTGTCAATCATGAATTGAGTCTGGCCTGAGGCTAGGTCAACCAGACCGGGTGCACTGCCTTTGTAGGGAATATGTTGCGTCTGTATGCCAGTTTGTGTTGACATCATGGCACTGGCCAAATGGGTAATGGTTCCTGTGCCAGATGAGCTGTAATTGAGAGCACCTGAACGTGTTTTGGCCAGGTCTAAAAACTCCTTGACCGAACGCGCTGGCAACTGGGGATTGACAACCAAAACCATGGGCACACTGGCCGTTAACAGAACGGGCGTAAAGTCTTTCAGGGTGTCATAGTTCACCTTGCCATACAACGCAGGGCCGATCACGATGGCAGATGTGTTGTAGAAGATGGTGTAACCATCAGGCGCGGCTTTGGCCGCCAATTCGGCAGCAATGTTGCCGCCTGCACCTGGCTTGTTGTCCACGATCACTTGTTGTCCAAGTTGCTCTGACAATTTTTGCGCTAGAACTCTAGAGACCAAATCGGTCGGCCCTCCTGGTGGAAATGCGATGATCATGCGGACAGGCTTGGTAGGCCAACTTTGCGCCCAAAGCATGCTGGTCATCAATGCCAGAAAAAAACCAACTGCCAATCGAATAGAGAATTTCATGACTTTGCCTTATGAATTGAAGTGATCCAAAACCTGACCGGGTCCTTGAGAAAGGTCTACATAGTTGTGACCATCGTGCACTTTGACACCATTGACCCAAACACCATGCACGCCAGTGGCTGTTCGAATCATGCGAGAGCCACCACCTGGTAAATCTTGAAGCGGCAATGGTTTTGAAATGCCGACGGTCGCAGGGTCAAACAGAAGCATATCAGCCGGTAGACCGACTTGCAATCGGCCGCGCTCTGGAATTCTGAAGCGGTCGGCCGGTTCGCTGGTAATTTTGCGAATGCCTTCACTGAGCGTGAAATGACCAGTCTCTCTGACCCAATGCGACAGAAAGTACAGACCAAATCCTGCATCGCACATGTAACTCAAATGCGCACCCGCATCTGACAAGGTAATCACACTTGCAGGGTGTTTCAGTGAGGGGGCAACACCCTCATCGTTGTTGTTGAAAAACTTGCCTACAAAATGAGTGCCAAGATCTTCGGATAGCGCAAGGTCGAAAAAAACATCTACAGGGTCTTGGCCTTGCAGATCGGCAAGGGCCTGAATGCTATGACCTTCCAGCTTTTGATTTTCGGGGCGCATTGTTGGGCCAACCTCGATATGCCGCCAGTTCCCTAAGAATAAAATACCTTCTTTGGGGTGCTTCAGATTTTCTCGAAATGTATTCCGAAACTCGGGCGATCGGTAGATGCCTGGCAATGCATCGGCTGTGGCACTTTTGACGTCATCGAAAGCTGAATGACTGAGAAGTACGTAGGGGTCAGTGAGGCTGAAATCAAAAGACAAGGGCTGGCAGCTGGTCAAAATATACAACTCATGTCCACGTTCCAAAGCCTGTGCACAATGTTCGTAATAAGTGGCGCCCAGCAATGGATTGCCTTCGTTGTACATGGTCAGGACGGTTGAAATGTAAGCAGGGCGTCCCGTATCCTCGACGATAGATTCCATGATGTCTGGGCTAGCCCGCGTCCCCGTAGCCATCATGAAGACGCCTTTTTTCTTCTCGCCCAGTATGGCGGTCAGGGCTCGCAGTTCGGTTTCAGAGGCAATGGTTGATGGCATTGGAAGACCACCGTAGCCACTGTGGTTAGGTGAAAAAGATGAGGCAAAGCCAATGGCGCCATGGTCCATCGCATCGCGCACCATGCTTTGCATGGTCTGAAGTTGCTCGGGACTCGGGTCGACCTTGCTGGATCCTTCTGCGCCCATGACAGCGGTGCGAATGACAGAATGGCCTGCGAAGACTGCGGTATTGATGTAAGGGCCAATGCGCCTCAATTGATCCATGTACTGACCAAACGATTCGAACTCCCAATTCACGCCGGTTAGCAAGGAATTCAGATCCATGCCTTCAACCACAGAAAGATTTTTCAACATGGTCTCTTGCAAAGGTGCAGGGCAGGGCGCTATGCCAAAGCCACAATTGCCAATGACGGCTGTGGTGACCCCCAGTGCTGGCGAGGGAGACATGGTGCGGTCCCAAGTCACTTGTGCGTCGTAGTGGGTGTGTAAATCTACAATGCCGGGCATGAGGGCAAGCCCCTTAGCATCGATGGTTTCATGCGCAAGATCTGTGATGTGACCTATTTGTGATATCCGTCCATTTGACACGGCCACATCACTTAGCACGGGCGCAAGGCCAGTGCCATCAAATACTTCTGCATTTCGAATGATCAAGTCATGCATATTGAGAAAACTCTCTAATTGATGTTGGCTTATTGGCCTTGGAAATGAGGCTCTCGACGCTCAGTCATGGCTTTGACGCCTTCTTTAAAGTCTGCCGTTTTGAATTGCCAATTTTGCTCTGCACTTTCATGCGCAACAGCTTGCTGCAACTGTTCAACCAAGCCTTGTCGTATCGTGGCGCGGGTGGACTGAACTGAAAGCGGAGCCGAGACAGCGATTTCTTTCGCAAGTTTCATAGCTTGTTCGCGAACCTCGGATTGCGGCACCAACAAATCGGCCAGTCCCATGTCCAAGGCTTCCTGCCCATTGATGCGTCGACCTGTGAAAAAAAGCAAGTTGGCTTTTTGGATGCCAACCAAACGTGGCAGTGTGACTGACAATCCAAATCCTGGGTGGAATCCAAGTCGGTTGAAATTGGCTGTGAACCTTCCTTCTGGGCAGGTAACGCGGAAATCAGCTACCAAAGCCAGGCCCAGACCGCCCCCAACAGCCGCACCTTGAATTGCTGCAACGATGGGCTTTTTACAAGAAAAAATTCGAATCGCTTCAAAATAAAGTGGATTGGTGCCTGGATTTTCGGGGCGACTGATTTTGTCGTTTGAGCTGTTGAAATTGGCGCCCGCACAAAATGCAGTGCCCTCAGAGGCCAACACAATTGCGCGGCAGTTGGGGTTCTTGTCCAATTCCTCAAAGGTACTGGCAATTTGCTGAATCAAGTCAAAGTCGAAAAAATTGTGGGGTGGGCGGGAAATTTCAACAAGGGTGACATGGCCTTCTTGAGAGATTTTCAGATCGGATGCGGTGCTCATGAATTGAAGTCCTAATTTATATACTGTGAGAAAAATTTCTATTTACCAATGACGATAGCGCCTTGATTGACCAAGGATTCAATCTCGTGTTGGCTATAACCCAAGTCGATCAGAATTGACTCGGTGTCTTGACCTAAGCGATGAGCCTGATGCCTTACCTTGGCCGGTGTTTTGGTAAATTTAACGGGCGGTCGAATATACCGAATGGCGCCAAGATCAGGATGCTCTTCGTCAGTGAACAACTGGACTGCTTGAAGTTGCGGGTGTGAAGGCAACTCTTCCATGGTGTAGATGGGTGTTGCAGGGATATCAAGTCGATCGCAAATTTCAAGCCATTCTGAAGTCGTTTTGGTCATCGTTATGTTGTGCAGAGCGGCGTAGAGACCTTGGATGTTGGCGTTGCGAGTGATACGGCTTGAAGCGCCCAATTCTTTGCCTAGCGCTTCTTGTCCGGCGTCTCGGAAAAAACTTTCCCAGTGGTGATTGGTGTAAGGCAGCATGGCAATGTAGCCATCTCTGGTGGGACTGGGCTGCCGGCCACCTGACAAGACCCGGTTGTAGCCTGCGTTTTGTGTGGCTGGATTGCGTGTCAAGCCGCCCATGTGCTCTACCAATGTAAATGCCACCATGGTTTCTAACATGGGCACTTCGACATATTGGCCTTGACCACTGCGCTCCTTGGCCAATAGGGCTGCCAGAACTGCATTCACCAGCGCCATGCCAGTGGTCTTATCGGCGATCAGTGTTGAAATGTAGTCAGGGCGCGATTTGCCAAGGCTGTTCACGCTGGCCAAGCCACAGGCTGCTTGAATGATGTCGTCGAATGCGGGGCGGTCTCTGTCAGGGCCGTCTTGGTCAAAACCTGTGGCAGCGCAATAAACAATTTGAGGGTTGAGTTTGACGACTTGGTCGTATCCAAATCCAAGCTTGTCAATGGCAGACACACGCATGTTGTGCACAACAGCATCAACACGTGGAATCAATTTGCGCAAAATTGATTTGCCAGCTTCACTTTTAAGGTCTAAAGCAAGGGATTGCTTGTTGCGGTTGATTGTCAAAAAAATGGAACTCATGCCAGGCGCTAGATTCACGCCATTGGTGCGCATCAAGTCACCTTCAAGGCTTTCAACTTTGATGATCTCTGCACCATAGTCCCCCAGAATTTGAGTGGCCAGTGGTCCTAAAACGACTGACGTCAGATCCAAAATGCGAATACCTGTCAGGGGTCCATTCGACAAGTCCATGGTCTTGCTCATTCTTTCGATTTCTTAGGTTTAAGGCTTTCCCAAGTGCTGTCAGGCCACTGCTGCATGTTGTAAGCCGATGGTCCTGCTGCCCCTTGCAGCCAGCGACCACCGTCAATGATGACTGCCTCGCCTGTGATGAACGCAGCGCTATCGGAAATTAAATAAACGCAGAGGTCCGCCAATTCATGGTGCTCGCCAACGCGCCTTAATGCAACGCCTTGTTCAATGGGCGCTTCCCCAATGCGTTCTTTGGGCATCAACCTAGACCATGCGCCTTCAGTAGGGAAGGGTCCAGGCACAACACCAACTGTTCTGATGCCGTAAGGTCCCCATTCAACGGCCAAACTTCGAATCATGGCCAATGCGCCTGCTTTGGCCATGGCTGATGGGACGGTAAATGGCATGCCTGTCATGGCTGACTGAGTCAGTATTTGCATCACGGTGCCTTTGCGACCCGCCTCTATCCAGCGGCGTCCCACATCCATGGTGCAATAGGCCGAACCTTTGAGCACAATGTCTACAACTGCATCAAATGCGCGAGTGGATAAACGTTCTGTCCTCGCTAAAAAATTGCCAGCGGCATTGTTCAGCAAGACATCCAGAGGGCCCGTAGCCCAAATGGCGTCCATCATGGCCTCAACCGCTTTGGCATCACGCACATCACACACATGGGTTTCAATGCTAACTCCCAAGCTGACTTTGAATTCCTTGGCAGTCTGCTCAAGAACTTCTTTTCTTCGGCCACATATGACTAAATTTGCGCCCAACTCGACATAGCGCAGACCGATGCTTTTTCCCAATCCCGTTCCACCACCCGTGATTAGAATGCGTTTGCCAGAAAGCAAATCAGATCGGTACATGCTCTTTTGCGTGTCAATCATTCAGCTTGTATTCCCGCTGCCTTGGCAATACGGCTAAACCGTTCTAACTCGTCTTGCTGGAATTTTTGCATGCTATCTCCAAAAAAGGGCATACTTTCCGCGCCGGAAGCCTTATTGAAATCGGCGCCCTCTTTGGAGTCGCGAATTTTCACAAGCGCATCAATGAGTCTTTTCTTGATGGCTTCTGGCGTTCCTGCTTTCACATAGAAAGAAGTCCATGCGTAGTTCACATATTCTGGAAAGCCACTGTCGACGAAGGTGGGCACGTTGGGGAAATCAGGGTGCCGTTTTTCACCAGAAACAGCAAGCGCTTTGAGTTTGCCTGACTTGATCAAAGCGGCTGCACCGCCTAAGTCTGCAATGCCTATGTCGAGTTGATCACCCATGAGGTCGGTGAAAACTTGCGCACCGCCTTTGTAGGAGATGTGATTGAACTTGACGTTGGCCATGCTGGTAAACCATTCACCAGCCAAACGATAACCTGCTGAATAATTGGCCAAGCTCAAAGGTTTGCTAGGGTTATTTTTAGAATGTTCAACCACGTCCTTCAAATTGTTGAATCTGGAGTTGCCATTGACAACCCAGACGTTCATATTTCTGGACAGACCGGCCAAGGGTGTAAGGTCAGTCATGGGGTTGTAAGGTAAATTTTTGATGCTAATGGGATTCACTGAAATGGGCGAGTTGCTTGCCAATAAAATAGTATGCCCATCGGCTGGCATAGCCAGCAATGCTTGAACTGAAATGATGCCACTGGCGCCTGGTTTGTTTTCGACCAACGCCGTTTGACCGAATTGTTTTGCCAAACGTTCTCCAAAAAAGCGAGCCGAAGTGTCAGAACCGCTTCCCGCAGTAAAGGGGACAAATATTCGAAATGGTTTTGTCGGAAAGTCTTTGTCCTGAGAAAAGACGTTGCCTGCCAAGGCCATGGTGGTCAAAGTGGCCGCTAAAAGGAAGTTTCGCTTAAGCATGTTCATTCTCCTGAGTCAGTTGAAAATCACAAACGTGTCAAAAATGGCCAAAGATTGTCTGCACCCTGTTTCAAAGCCATTTCACCAATCCGAGTTTGCCAATGGCTTTCGTTGCCAAACTCGTCGCGCCATGACCAAAGACGGCGTGTCAGATGGTGTAAATTGTGTTCGCGGGTAAAGCCCATCGCACCATGAACTTGGTGCGCAATTTCGGCGCCTTTGCCGGCAGCTTCGCCAACCCTTGATTTGGCAACAGCGATAAAGAAGGGTTCGGGTGCTTCACTGGAAAGCTCAATGGCTGCATCTGCGGCAGCTGCACTGGCGGCCACATGGCCGGCCAACACTGCAAGCATGTGCTGCACTGCCTGAAATTTACCAATGGGTCTTCCAAATTGAACGCGATCATTGGCATATTGAAGGGAATAGCCCA
>Ga0209768_10000482_pt1 | contig 26982 bp, 33 predicted proteins | sample LauGreSBDMM110SD_3_FD_187564 | JGI IMG/M metagenome (GOLD analysis project Ga0209768, IMG submission 187564) | Freshwater lake microbial communities from Lake Michigan, USA - Sp13.BD.MM110.SD (SPAdes) (version 2) | ecosystem: Environmental > Aquatic > Freshwater > Lake | place: Lake Michigan... | reverse complement strand
CCTGCCACGTCTGTTTAGCTACGCCTATATCACCGGATTGGAGACTGTTCTTGGATACATAGTAGCAATCGTGATTGCCCTACCTTTAGGTCTAGCAATTGCCTTTTCCTCGATCTTGCGAAAAACAATTTACCCATTTTTTGTAATGATCGAAATGGTGCCCAAAATTGCTTTTGCACCACTCTTCATCTCCTGGCTTGGGTTTGGGTTGCTTCCAAAAGTCATTATCGTATTTTTGGTTTGCTTTTTTCCGATCGTACTTAATGCCATTCTGGCCTTTAACTCGCTTAGCGAGGAGTTGCAGCGGTTCAGCCGATCAACGGGTGCCGGGACATGGCGCACCTTCGTCAAAATCCGACTCCCTGCCGCATTGCCGCAGTGCTTCGTTGGCTTCAAATATGCCGGACTAAATGCAACAGTAGGAGCGGCAATCGCAGAGTTTATTGGCTCCGATGAGGGACTTGGCTTTTATATTCAGATTACGACAGGAAATATGCGTCCCGAGTTGGCCTTTGCCGGAATATTCTTTCTAACAGCCATTGGACTGATCCTTTTCGGGATAATCACGCTGGCAGAGCGACTTCTGATCCCTTGGCATATTTCAGTTAGGCGGCCTCAGATATGACCGATATATTCTGCAATTTGGCTTTGACGGAGAAGCAAGTCCTTCGTCTGAAAGGGGAACTTGGCGAAACTCGGCTTCATCTAATGCCGGTAGATTTACCGGAGGCCTCCGCCAGACCGTATTTTGAAAAAAGCGAGATTGTATTCGGTAATCCGCCGTCCTCTTGGCTCCAATCCGCGCCCCTCTTGCGTTGGACACAGCTCGAGTCAGTCGGATTTGGCGAATATCTCTCGCTTGATTGGTTAACGCTGGGTCAACGCGTGACAGTTACCAATTTATCAGGCTTCTTCGCCGATCCGGTTGCGGAGTCCATTTTGGCCGGTGTGCTGACACTTTATCGGGGCATTGATCATCTTGTACATCTAAAGCAAGACCGCAATTGGCAGGGTGATGCGCTTCGTCCTCAACTACGCACACTTCGGGGAGCCTCGGTTGTTTTGTTCGGCCAAGGAGCGATAAATACACGCTTTATAGAGCTTCTAGCGCCCTTTGGGTGTCATATAGAGAGATTTGGGCGTGGGTGGACACCCGACAAACTGGATGAAGCGCTTTCGCATGCTGATCTTGTTGTCAGTACTGTCCCCGATACACTGGACACGCGTGGGGTATTTGACCAGACGAGATTTTCGAAATTTAAACACGGAGCGATGTTCGCAAATTTCGGTCGCGGTTCTGCTGTCGACGACGATGCGCTTGCACGAGGACTTGCAAGCGGTGCGATCGGCGGGGCAGTGCTTGATGTCACCCGCGACGAACCTTTGCCAATCGAACATCACTTCTGGCCATTGCCTAATCTTATTCTCACGCAGCATAGCGGTGGCGGGACGTACAATGAAATCGATCAGAAAATCGATTGGTTTCTCGACAATCTAGCTCGATATCGCCGCGGAGAGCGATTACACGCAATTGTTGATTTTTCGAGGGGATATTAATGCCGAAAATTTCGAAAATTCGAACTGTTCTTTTAAGTTCTCCCTATGCTGATCCGGACGACCCGGAGATAAAAGAGTGTTTCCCAAACGGTGCCAAGCGGACGATTGGCATGGTCGAAATTACACTTGACAATGGTGTGACAGGAATTGGCGAGGGCTATCTCGCGGTTTTCGCGCCGCTGGTCTTCAAATCAATCGTCGATTTGGCTGAACCCTACATGCTTGGCTTTGATGGGTTCGATATTGCTGGTGCTGTGAGGCGGCTCCGTAGCCTTTGCGATTACTGGTCTTTGCAAGGTGCCGCCCGTCACGTCATCAGCGCCTTCGAAATTGCCCTTCAGGATGCCAAAGGGAAAAGTCTGGGCATGCCAGTATATGACCTGCTTGGCGGTGCAAAAGTTGAAAACATCGCGATTTATGGGAGTGGTGGATGCTGCGACGCCAAGGAACAGTTCCAGCGCGAACTTGAGCTTCTCGATACAAAAGGAATCAAACTTTATAAGATCCGCTCCGTTAAACGCGATTTATATCGCACGGCTTGGGCTCTTGATGAGTCGGCTAAATACGGCGTAAATGTCGGCGTCGATATGTGCCAAAATCTTGCCGATCCACCGCAAGCGGTGGATGAGGTTGTTTCGTTCGTCGAAGCGGTACATGCCTTGACGCCTCACCGCATGATCTTTCTTGAGGAAGCCGTTGGACCTGACGCCCCCGAAGGATTCAAGGAGCTTCGCTCGCGCATTGATGTGCCCGTCTATGGCGGCGAGATTATCACAACACCAAAGGAAATGATAACACGCATGGAGATGGGAGCCTATGACGCCGTCCAGCCAGATGCGTCAGTGATCGGCGGCATCTCGGCGGTTATGGATATTTTTGAGGCGGGGCGCCGGACCAAAACCAGTGTTGTTGTTCACGCATGGGGCGGAGCAGCAGCAATAATGGCAAGTTATCATGCAGCATTTGCTGCCGGAGGAAAACTGGTCGAGTTCCCGATGCTCTATTTCCCGCTTGCCGAGGAGATGATCGGAGATCAAGGCAAAATCGTTGATGGTCGTTTATTGAAACCGACTGCACCAGGATTAGGACTAACTTTGACATCAGAGATGGAGGCACGATATCCCTTCGATGAAACAGCAGTCTATAGTTGCGTGCTCAATGACTGGGGTCCACCACCGGATGACTACTGGAAATAATCGTGTCTAGCCCCCTTTTGATGTACCGGCGATTTGGGTTTTTACTAAGAGTTGGAGATGGCTGGGAAGCATTATTCGGACGAGGATTGTCTAAGGATTTTGCAGCAGGTTGAATTGGACTTGGCAGGTGGAGCGGATGTTGCCAAGGCGCGCCGGACAACTGGGATTAACGATGCGACCTACTATACCTGGCGCAAGAAGTTTGGCGGGATGGCTAGACCGAAACTGACAGAGCTCAAGGCCCTTGAGAAGGAGAACCAGCGACTTAGGAGGATTGTAGCCTATCGCTCTTAAGGGTCGGTGCTGGCTCTCACGATCGTCGCTTTACGCGACGCTTGTGGATATAAACTGAGGGCTTGTCTTAGCTGTCAAACTACCTGTTAACAGAGATATGGTTCATCCTGGCAATGATGTTACGTGTTTTAGTCCCCGGTAATAAAGCCCACGCTTCGCGTAGGCTGCTCATCGCGTTCGTCGCCTTTCGCAAGCTCAGACACTCACTCAATCGCATTCCTTTCAGATCTTCGAAGATCAAAGATGATTGAAAGTGATTGCATTTGTGGCGCACAATCTAAATTGTGATCAACAATCTTCTTTGGCTGGGTTTCGCTAGATTTTAGCCATACGGCGATTATCTGAAATCACCGCATAGCTTTGAACCGCTGTGTTCGCTGAGTTCTCGCCGTCCAACTATTCGCAACCCAATTCATTGGGCTAGGGGCTGTTACGATTGCCGCCCTTTTACGCTAAATGCCTGCTCATCTATGCCTGTGACTTTTGGACTATACTACCACAGGCTGTCATCGATGTGAGATTACCGCCTTATATCTCAAGTGCCACGCTTTTGTGGCTTTTACCGTTGCTTGCTTCACAAGCCTGTTTGACTTGCTGCGAGATGACAAAGCGTTTTTGTTTCAGTACGGAACTCGCAAAGGGAGACGCTGTGCAGTTGTATGTGTCATTCGCTGTGCTGCTACCCACAAGCATCCCTCCTATCCTGAAGGTGAGCTGCGCATAATCCAATCGCTTCGCGCAAAGCTTTTAGCAGTGTAATGCTCTGATTGGCTGGATCAAAAGCATCTATTTTTATTTAGCAACTTCACGAAATACCCAGCTGAAATGTGCTGATTTTGATCAAACTGCTAAATACAGCATGAAAGATTTATCCAACCCAATCGTAAAACAGAAACTCGAGATCGACAGTGAACTATTCACCCAGCTTCAAGGGCTTGGCATTGTCTCCGGGCTCAACGAACTCAGTGAACTATGCGGGAAAAACTCCACTTACTTCAGCTGCATGCGCATACGCGGCTACAGCGCCCATGTTGGAAGCTTGGCGTTTTTAGCGAGCCGGCTTGCAGCAAAGCTTGAGCGAGAAAAGTGTGTACGGGAACGAGCCAGATTGAGAACCTCACTCGAAGCAGTAAATCGCGCCATCACTGAAAAATGTCGATTACGCGAGATCGAACTGCATGCATGAGAGATTGAACTCCTTGACGGAACGAGCAGATGCTATCCGCGCACAGCTTGATGCTCTCAAGCGGCAGCGTGAAGCGATCAAACAGCGCGAGCTCGTACTGAGAGCGCAGCAAGCACAACAGCGGCTTCGGGATCAAAGAAGTGCAGCAAAGCCCGTGTAGTGCTCATGATCAGCTTTTGCGTCACTTGGGTAGTGGAATGGTTTTGCGATGGGCTGTGGGGCTGTATTTTTATTGATCGATGCCCTGCCTTCATCCACGAGTTCCACTAATAGCATAAAGCTATGACTGCTATTGTTAGCCTTTTAATCGCATGGACAACCTGATTATTGGTGTTTTCATGGTTGTTCTCAGCGGGATATGGATGCAATATATTTGTGTAGTCCAGTGCTACTATGGGAAATGCTGGCGGTACTTGAGCGCCTGATTGAAACATAAAAGCATCAAGCATCTTGGACGTAATTTCGGTAGGAATTGATCCGAAATGACCACACGCTAAGTCAGTCCAACAACAAGGGAGACTGACAAGATGAACATGCTAAAAACCCTGACATTCATCACCGCACCAACTCAAATCAACGATCCAACAGTTCGGAGGCGGGGTAAGCTGATTGAGCGTTTGGAACAGCAAAAAGCACTGTTTTCCAATCCTGCCCATCACATCACAGAACAGCGATGGGTAAAGGACGAAAACGGTACAAAGCAATTATTGCAAAAGCAAAAGCGTATCAGACGTTGGTGGCGCACTGATCTTTCGGGTAACACGACACTTGTTGTTCGTTATGGAGCGAAGCCGCTTGAGTTTGAAAAAGGAAAAACTGCGATAGCAATCGGCGACAAGGCTGGTTTGTTGGACGTGTTGGATGCCCTTATCAATGCAACTCGATCAGGTGAACTTGATCAACTTATTCCCAATCCACAGCCGCTGCGCGGACTTCCGCAACGCGATCGTAAAACTGGATGAATTCTTACTTCTTACCTTTGGTGATACCTCGGCTATCGCACTGTCTCTTTCGCATTTAGCGCACCACAGACCTACCACAGAGCCTGTGGTGTATGCTGCTTCATTTTTCAGCGAAATTCATAAATTATTTCAGTAGGTTAAAGCTTTTGAAAAATTGACGTCCCAAGACCCTAACCACAGACCTACCACAGACCATCAAAATATCTACAAAATGGCGATCACGAAAAATCCAATTTTTACAATAGCTTATCTCATAAGTATTGCTCGACGAGCCAAAGGATTTGCGCATTGACATCGTAGGGGTCACAGGTTCGATCCCTGTCGCGCCCACCATTGGAATTTGTTATCCTGCGTTTCCGGCGCGGGTTTTGGAAGTGAGAGAAGCCATGAAGATCCGTAACAGCCTCAAGAGCCTCCGCACCCGCCACCGCGACAACCAGCTGGTTCGCCGCAAGGGTCGCGTTTACATCATCAACAAGACCCAGCCACGCTACAAGGCACGTCAGGGCTGATTGGTGCTTGCCTAATTTGAGCAGCGGCGACCGTGTTGAAATGATAAGAAAAGTCCCGTGAGAGCGGGGCTTTTTTGTTTTTGAATGCCTGATCGCTGCCCGCCGCACTCATCGACGGGCAGACTTCATCAGTGAATTCTCACATGACCTTTTTGATGTCTGTGTAGTCGCCCTCTGTTTTGAGCGTGACTATCACATCGGCCTTGCCACGATTGCGCCAGAACCAGCCGTGATTGCCATCAAAGCTTGCGGTGAGCAGGCCTTCTCCAGATGGCACGGCGCGGCCTTTCTCATAGCTGATTTCGTTACCGCCGCCGTCGCCATGCATGTCGAAGTTCACAGCACCACCTTCTACCGTCCAAGAAAATTTGACCTTCGCACCTTTGAGCATGGCGAGCTTCACTTCGGTGCCTTCCCCGGGCTTCAGTGTGATGCTCATTGTATCAACACGAGCCGCTTTGGCTTCCTGTGAGTGCGCTGAACCGATGAAGAGAGCACCGAGGATGTCGCTGATCAAGCTCGATTGCTTATCCGATGTCACAGGCTGCGGAGCGTTTTGCTCATCCATAAGTCGATTACGCTCTGCTTCATCAGCCAATTGCTGTTTGATCTCGCCCATTTCCGCGAGGCCGAGCGTCCGACCAATCCCTGTCGGGTCAATATTGTACTCTGCTGGCAGCACGATGGTAACGAGAATGGCTACAGCGGAGATGATAGCGATCAACATCGAACGTAGAAGTTGCTTTGTTGATGGCAATTCGGCGCGGTTTGGAATGTCACTATTATACATGTTTTATCCTTTGCAGTGATCAGGAAATGAAATAGCCGGTGAGCTGATATCCAATGAGCACAAAGCCCAAGGTCATCATCACCGTGTTTGCGCTGTAGGCATGTCGCCAGAAGCTGTCAGTCTTGCGCCAGAAGCCCATAACGATCAGGATCGCGGAGAGGGCCAAAAGCTGACCAATTTCCACGCCGATGTTGAAGGCCAACAGGTTGGGCACGAGGCCATCTGAGGCGATGTCGTAGTCAAGGATCTTGGATGACAATCCAAAGCCGTGGCAGAATCCGAAAAGCAGAGTTGCGGTCTTTGTATTCGGCTGGAACCCGCACCATCGTTGGTAGGCACCCATGTTGTCGAGTGCCTTGTAAACGACTGACAATCCGATGATCGCATCAATAATGTAACTGTTGACGCCGATGTTGAAATAAACACCGATCAGCATCGTTGTCGAATGGCCAATGGCAAATAGGGTGACGTAAAGCCCGATATCTTTCAGCTTGTAGAGGAAGAAGATAACGCCAAACAGGAACAGAATATGATCATACCCTGTCACCATGTGTTTTGCGCCCAAGTAAATGAACGAGATGATGTTTATACCACTGATTTCTTGAATATAGCCCTTGTCTCCGTCAGCGACAGCGTGTGCGGCAGCCGAAATGGTTAGAAAGGAAAGAGAGAGCAGTGTCAGGAATGCAACGAGAAAGCCTGGACGATCTGCTTGACGCAAAATACCGCCTCGCTCGATAAGAGGAGAGTTCATGTCTAATTCTCATATGATTGCGTTGGAAATGCCCAGAAGATGGGCCGTTTAACTAGACTGGCAGGACCCGTTTCGGTGGGCGGTCTATTCCATAAGTCGCGCTGGCGTGAACAAGATCGACTAATAAGTTAGGCCAGCCTTTAGGTTCGCCGACCGTCCAAAAATCGGAGTTAGAGCAAATATAAGCGAACTGATGCGAGTGATCTGCGGGGTCGTGGCCATGGGTATGGCCAGCTGCCTGTTCGTCCTCGGTGCCATCTTCATGGCTGTGTCCGTGTTCCTCTTCAATCACAGCAGCGCCTAACGCCGCATGACGGACGCTTTCCGCTTGAATGAGTGCGACTGGATCATGTGCCGATGAAACGTTCACGGGTGCAACACTCAAAGCAAACGCCATGAAAATTGCGATCATCGATCGCGGCAGGGCTAAGTTCCTTAAGTGGCTGAACGCAGATGCGTTAAAGCTGCCTACAGATTTCCGTCTATAAGTGTGCAGCCCCAAAATTTTACTAATGAATACCGCCATGACTGGGTTCGTTTACGTTCAAACGGGTTAATGGGGCCTTAAGGTAAGATTACAAAATGGATAGACTTTGTCAGGTTGCCAGCGTGGGCAAAAATAAGCAAAGAAGGAGTAAGCTTAATAAAAGATTTCTTATTTTTAGTGAAACACAAAATATGAATGTTCACAGATGTTTATGCCGATGATGGAGGTCTGGATAGTGCGGATGTTTGTGCCGCATGGCTTCGTGCCGGTGAATATGTGAATGAGGCTCGGTAACGGGTCCATCATGATGGTGCTGGTGGTGCTCGTCATGGACATGAGAGTGCTCATGCTCCGTCGCCTCATGTTCGTGGTCATGATCGTGGCGCTCCGAGAGATGTAACCAGAGACCGAAGCCCATCAAGATACCAGCCAACGCGAGCCTTATCGTGACGGGTTCCCCAAATGCAGTGATTGCCAAGAAGGCACCAATAAACGGTGCGAGTGAATAATAAGCTCCCGTTCTCGCTGTTCCCAAATGCCGCAGGGCCAAAATAAACATAACAAGGCTAACGCCAATCCCAAAGAAGCCGAGTATAGCGGAGCTAACGAGTGCGGGCAGTTCAGGGAGGGTGCCGCCAGTTATCAAACCAATGCCAAGGTTAACCGCGCCAGCAATCAATCCTTTTAACATCGCGATACGGACGGGGTCCGTCGCTGATATTTTTCGCGTAAAGTTATTATCCAATCCCCATGCGAGGCCAGCGCCGGCAATAAAAAGCGCTCCAACATCAAATGAGATACCTTGACCTTGCCACGACAACAGGGCGGCCCCTACCAGTATTGCGATTGCTCCAAGCAACAGGCTTCGATCTGCATTCTCTTTGTAAACAAGCCACGCAATCGCCATTGTTAAGAGCCCTTCAAGGTTCAACAAGAGAGAGCTGTTTGAAGCCGATGTCATTGTCAGACCGAACATCAACAATATTGGACCGATAACGCCACCGGATGCGATGGCAAGCATCAGCCAAGGCATATCGTTAAACGATAGGGGTGCCTCTTGCTCTTTTGAAGCGCTTTGAGTGACAACCTGATAAGCCGTTAATCCAATACCAGCTCCGAGATAAAGCAGGCCAGCAAAAATGAATGGATCAATTGTGGACAAAAAAAGTTTGGCGATTGGAGGCGTTGCTCCAAATAATACAGCTGATCCCAAAGCAAGCGGTACACCTGGCCAGAGATGTGAATGTGCTCGATTTTTTTTCATGATAGACCTAAAAAGTACGTATTTAGATTTGGTACCAAGTCGCACCCAATCCAATTGCGTGGTATTTTTCAATTCATAGCAATTTCTCAGTGAGACAATGCGGAGTAACCGAGAAATACCGCTTAGAGAAATCAAAACCGCTAAATTTTTTGTAATGCTCCTAATCTCCATTTCTTGATCTTGGATTTGAATGGTGTTACCAAAAGAGAATGGGGTCGGTGGGAAATATTTTTTTGGCCGTTATTATGGCGTTGTCCATCTTTGGGCAGGGTCACTTCGATATTTTTTCTCACACCTCAAATGCCGAGAAATCAATAACCTTAAAATTCGAGGCCGCTGATCACCACCACGGATTGGTCGAAGTGGTGGGCAGTTTGTCACATCACCATGACTTGGGTGATGACGATGATAGCGTTAAAGATTGCGGAGATGTTTGCTGTGTATTTGGCTGTCAATCAACTACCGGATTAGCTTATTTCTCTCTTATGCGGTCAATTTCTCCATCGGTAAAAATAATTCCTGTTTCGAGTCTTTTGCTTCACGGTAGCATACAGACGACTCAAGAACGACCTCCTCGCTTCGTCTAATTGACCGCCAGACAGGCGGAATAAGTTGCAGCTCAGGCTGATCACTTCAATCGACGTTCGAGGTTTTTCACAATGACTCGTTTTGCTTATGTCGCGCTGCTTGGAGCCGCGCTTTCGTCGTGTACTTCAGCGCCAAAATCGCTTATTTCCGTTGCCGATCAAAACTCAACCTATGCGTCGCCGCTTAAACCCGTAAATTTATTTTCAAGTGCGGGGCAGCTAGACATTGAAGAGCCGTCGGATTGGCTAGAACTGAATGATGCTGTGTCTCCAGTTGGAGGCAAAAATGCTGAATAAATCAAAACTTCTCGGTACCGCTTCGATTGCGTTGATCTCGCTTGGCCTTGCGGGTTGCGTATCGAGGGATAAAGCTTTTGAACCCATACAAGAAATAACGTCTCCGGCACTGGGCTTCGCTCCGCGTCAGATCGCTTCTGAAGAGGAGATTGTGGAAGCAAACCGTCTGACGGATGAGTTGCTGAAAAAGCCGCTGACAATGAATGACGCGGTGAAAATCGCGATTTTTAACGATAAGAGTCTTCAGGCCAGTTACAACGAATTAGGCTTGGCGCGCGCAGCATTGATCACGGGCAGTGTTCCGGCCAATCCTGTCATTGCACTCGATCAGAAGCGTGGCCCGGGAAAGCTTGAAACGGAAAGGATGGTCTTTCTCAATATTTTCAGTGTTCTCACCATCCCGGCGCGGCGTGAAATCGCAGCCGAGCAATTGCGAGCTGTTCAAATGCGTTCGGCCGAAGCCACGCTCAGCGTTGCGCTCAATGCGCGTCAGCAATATCTCAACACCGTCGCAGCACGCGAGCGACTTTCTAAGCTCAGTTACATCAAGAAGCTGACCGATGCAGGGGCCGAGCTTGCAAAGCGCTTGGGCGAGTCCGGTGGGCTGAATAAACTCAGCCAGGCTCGGGAGTTCACGCTCGCTGCCGAACTAGACAGTGAAATCGCTCGCGCAAAACTTGATGAGCAAGTTGAACGGGAACGTTTAGTCAGGACGCTTGGCTTGTGGGGTCATCGCACCGCAATCAAATTGACTGAGAAGCTTCCCGCTTTACCTTCAAAAATCCGCACCTATTCCAATGTCGAGAGCGAAGCAATTCAAAAGCGAGTCGATTTACGAGCGGCAAGGCATGATCTCGCAGCACTCGCAACATCGCTCGGTTTGACGCAAGCGACACGCTTTGTGACAGATATTGATCTCGTCGGTGGCCAAATCACCGATAAGACGCTCGCTGGTGGTGCCAAAGAGAAATCAAACAAGATTGGCGTCGATATCGAGATCCCGATTTTTGATTTCGGCGAGGCACGCGCCCTTGATGCCGAGCAGCGCTATATGCGCGCTGCAAATCTTCTGGCCGATAAAGCAATCAAGATCAGATCTGAAGTTCGAGAAGCCTATATAACCTATGAAGGAATGCATCAAATATCGCGGCATTTTGAAAGCCGGATTTTACCGCTACGCCGAATTATCGACGAGGAATCGCTGCTCCACTACAATGGCATGTTGACCGATGTGTCGGATCTTCTCGCCGATACGAAGGCTGGGATCACAGCGCAGATCAAAGCCGTAAATGCTCGGCGCGATTTCTTCATCGCTGAAAATCATTTGGAAGCAGCTATTCTTGGGGGCAGTTCGGGAATCAATCTCGACATATCAGGTGGTGCGTCTGCGGCATCTGCTGCTGAGCCAGCTGGACATTAAGGAGAGTAACATGACAATTTCTCGTAGACATCTTGTGCAGGCTGGCAGTGGTTTGGTTGCTGCCGCTGTTGGCCTTGTGAGCGGGCGGGTTGCTGCAGCATCGATTCCCGAAGCCGCTATCACTCAGGATGCTAAAACTGCACCGCCTGCATTTCCAAATTCCGGTCCAGATTATCAGCCGGTTGTGACCCTAAACGGATGGAGTCTGCCATCACGGATGAATGGCGACTGGAAAGAGTTTCATCTTGTCGCCGAGCCGGTTGTTCGTGAGATCGCTCCAGGCATGGTTGCAAATCTCTGGGGTTATAACGGCCAGTCACCCGGGCCCACCATTGAAGCAGTTGAGGGTGATAAGGTTCGTATCTTCGTCACCAATAGGCTTCCTGAGAATACCGCGGTGCATTGGCATGGCCAGCGGCTTCCAAACGGAATGGACGGGGTCGGAGGACTAACGCAGCCTCATATCCCACCCGGTAAAACCTTTGTTTATGAGTTTGAACTCAGACGTTCGGGCACTTTTATGTATCATCCGCATTCGGATGAAATGGTACAAATGGCGATGGGAATGATGGGCTTGTTCATCGTCCATCCGCGTGATCCGGCTTTCCGCCGTGTTGATCGTGACTTTGCATTCTTGCTCAACGCATTCGACATCAAGCCGGGCGCACGCGTTCCGAATGTCAATACGATGCTTGATTTCAATATGTGGTGTTGGAACAGCCGAGCATTTCCGGGCATTGACCCGTTTGTTGTTTCAAAAAATGACAAAGTCAGAATCCGGTTCGGCAATCTGACGATGACGAATCATCCCGTTCACATGCACGGATATGAATTCAAAGTTTCGGGAACCGATGGTGGCTGGGTGCCGGAGGGCTCTGCATGGCCTGAAGTGTCAATTGATGTAGCAGTTGGACAGATGCGTTCGTTTGATTTTGTTGCGGACGAAGTGGGTGATTGGGCCATTCATTGCCACAAAAGCCATCACACCATGAACGCTATGGGCCATGGCGTTAAAACTTATATCGGCGTTGAAAAAAAGGACATCGCGAAACAGATCGAAAAATTGGTTCCGGGTTATATGCCCATGGGATCAAATGGTATGGGTGAAATGGGTTCAATGGAAATGCCATTACCCGATAACACTCTGCCAATGATGACTGGTTTCGCGCAATTCGGCCCCGTCGAAATGGGCGGTATGTTTACGGTTGTCAAAGTTCGAGAGGGCCTATCGCGCAATGACTACGCTGATCCGGGTTGGTTCAAGCATCCGGAGGGTACTGTTGCCTATGAATATCAAGGCCCACCACTCAAAACGCCAAAGCACGCCAAAAATCAGAACTTAAAACCTGCCCAGTACTCCGCCATTGATCCGCGGACAAAGGCAAGTTCGTCGTCACACGGAAATCACTAAGGGAATTTGCTATGAAAAACAGAGCGCTCTTACTTGCTGCCGCAATCGCAATCTCAACTTTATCTTCAAACGTCGTCAACGCAGCACCTGGTGCCGCCGGACACGGGCATGATGGCGAATATGAGTTCGGTCAGCCGGGTGATCCGAAAAAGCCTGCCCGCGTGATCAATGTCGTCATGGACGAGAAAAACGGAATGATGATTTTTGAGCCTAATATGATCACCATCAGGAGAGGTGAGCAGGTTCGGCTTCGCTTAAAAAATTCGGGTGATTTGGATCATGAGCTTGTCATCGATACGCTCGAAAACAATCTGAAGCATGCAGAAGAAATGCTAAAGAACCCTGATATGGAGCATGATGATCCAAACGCAAAGCGCCTCGCGCCAAGCAAGTTTGGTGAGATCGTCTGGCACTTCACTAAAACTGGTGAATTTGATTTTTCATGCCTTATCCCTGGCCATAGAGAAGCCGGTATGACCGGCAAGATCATCGTGAAATGAGGAGGCTTAAATGAAGGTCATAAAAATAATCATGCCGTTTATTGCATTGTTGGCAATCAGCGTACCGGTATCGGCTCAGACCCTTCCCACGGTGAATGGTATCGTCACGAAGATTGATGAAAGCGCTGAAAAGATGACGATCAAACACGAGCCCATTCCCAATCTTGACATGGGTGATATGACAATGGTGTTCAGGGTTGCAGATAAGTCAGCCTTCAAAAAGATACAAAAGGGGAGCAAAGTTCAGTTCACGGCGGATCGCGTGAATGGTCAGATTACGATTGTTTCGATTTCGGTATCAAAATAGCTGATGTCGAAAAGCAATGGTGTCGGTATGAACCTCACAATGCGATGGGCTCAAGTCATGATGTAGGAAGATGATTTTGCGGGAGCTTCTTCACAGCGAATATCGCTATCGTAAGCCGTTAGCAATGGCTGCTAAAATCGTGTATTTCTCATGTTTATAGTCCAATTGGCAGACGCATTCGTGCGTGAGATGTCGTGCTGTCGGCATTGCGTGTATTGCGTGTCAATCATCGCTGTAATGTGATTGTATTTATTGGCGACGAGACGTGCCTTGAATTTTCAATTTATCATCAGGGCTCAATTAACTGGAAACGTCAATCATGATGAATCGCCGTTTATTTGTTTCTTTACTGGCTTCAATAGTATTTGCGCCACAAGCAAGATCTGAAAGCGCATTAAACATGACGGTTTTCAAGGATCCGAATTGCGGTTGTTGCGGCGCGTGGGTCAATCATGTTCGAAAGGCGGGCTTGACGGTCAGCGTGGTCGAGAATGAGGCTATGGATGACGTTAAGCAGCGCTATGGCGTTCCCGAGGGCCTCACATCGTGTCACACGGCTGAAATCGGCGACTACATCGTCGAAGGCCATGTTCCAAGCGCAGAAATCATTCGTTTACTGAAGGAGCGTCCGGTAGCGAAAGGTCTTGTAGTTGCAGGAATGCCCAAAAACTCGCCGGGAATGGAGATGACGGGGGCGCCTGCTGAGAAATATGGCGTTATGCTGTTCTTCGCGGATAAGGAGCCAATTGAATATGCGGTTTATAGTGGTGCAGTTCGAATTTCATGATCGAAGCGTGTCAAAACACCTTCCAGTTTCGGGGATCGAGATGTTCCACGCCGCCCACGGTCAGAACGAAACACGCGCGCCGATCCGGGCGATGACGGTTATGGATATTGATGGAGTCAGCACCGTTGTGGCGGCCTACATGTGCACCACGCTGATCACCGTACCGGTCGCCGACCTGCAGGACGGTGCCAATATCACCGGCCGCACCATTGCCTAGCTTGGCTACGGCAACATGCCGCTTGAAGTGCTTGATTTCTAAATAGCGGACATGCAGGGCAACGCTGCCATCTATGTTCTTATCATCTATCGCGAAATGGATGTGGACCTGATCACTCTGGCGGACCTTACTGCGGCGGCCTCGGCACCCGGCATCGTCGAGCCTATTCCAAATCTGGGCGCGACCTCCGGCGTGACTACAACGCCGATCCCGCTATCAGGTGTACTTCAGGCCGCCGACCAGAATGCGCAGTTCCTGCTTGCGCTGCGGCGCAACATTGATACCGGCACCATGGACCTCGTGTCGTTCCGCAAGGGCCGCGTTTACATCATCAACAAGACCCAGCCACGCTACAAGGCACGTCAGGGCTGATCCGCCGCTGATTGAGTCCTAAGTGTTGCACATCGTTTGAAGCCCCGTTAACGCGGGGCTTTTTGCGTTGGGGGTTACTGGCGCAAAGCGTCGCGTTGACACGACACTGGCATCTTTCCGGTCGCTCTACCCTGCCAAGCGAAGCTATTTTGGTGCTATGTCCAAAGTCACCAATCCTGCGAGCATCCGTGTTAGCCCAAATCTGCTGCTAAAGCCGCAACCCAATAGCAAAAACCTGCAAGCTCACGCGCACATACACGGCAAGACCTATCGCAAGAGCATGAGAACTTGGGACGCTGAGCTCGCAAGGCAGCGCGCTTGGGTATGGTTCAACGAGCTCGACAAAGAACCAAAGCACACTCAATCAAGAAGCTCGATAAGTTGGCGGGATTTGACTGAACGCTACGATGCCACACTGGCAGAGGGATCAAAGCGCAGATATCACACACAAACGCGAGCACGACACTTTGATGCATTCTTCTCCCACTTCCACGACATCCGTGAGATCACCTCAGGCACGATCCTTGATTACGTGATCACTCGTCGTAAAAAAGGACGCGTCGAGCCATTACCACAAACGTTAAACCGAGAGAACACGAACCTCAGGCAGATGTTCTCATTTGCATTCAAACATCAATGGATAGATCGCCAGCCACAAGTTCCATTCATCGCAGAGGCTTTAACACGACGCAGGCGAAGGGATTTTACGCTCGATGAATATCGCACGCTGCGTATGATGGCTCTGAAGCGGATCAGAGAAGCGCAGCGTGGTAGTGGGCGTGAGCGTATCTCGGTAGCACCCTATCGACAGCTGCTTTACGATGCGATCCAGATCTTGGCTAATAGTGGTCTGCGTGTCGACGAACTGCGCAGCATTACATGGCGATGCATTGATTGGGAGAGGGGTGACATCGTATTAGAGCGTGCAGGAAAACGCCGCAGCAATAGACGCCTCATCCTCATGTTGCCTGCCATCAGGGCAATCTGGCGCTTATCTGCGAGGCGAAGGCGCTGGCAGCGCGAGCATGATGAGGCAGAAGCGCTGCCACCAAACGAGCTCGTCATAGCGCTGCCCTGTGGGACTGCTGTGCGCCAGTTGGACACAGGATTTGACAATCTGCTCAAGGCTTGTGGCTTCAGCTTCAAAACCGCGATCGAGAAGCATGCGATGACCAGCCTTCGCCATACCTATGCCACGCAAGCAATGACCCGAAAATCCCACAAACGCATCAGCGTTCATGTGCTCGCGTTACAGATGGGCACCAGCGAACGAATGATCAGGGCTCACTATGGTCATGATACTGTCGAGGATTACCGGGACGAACTCAGAGGTTGAACCGTCGCGTTACGCGACGCTTGGACCCCCCAATACGATAAACCACACTCTGAAATTGGACCACTGCGTCCGTGACCAAATAGGTGGGCTTCAAAAAGCTCTTGCTGCGCGTTGCAGACATGTAAGCCTGCGCGTTGTACTAATGGGTGCAAGCTTGGTTCAGATAATATGTATTTTCTGAACCAGCGCAGGATAGCTACCATATTGTGATCATTGGGTTTTCAGGAAAAAATCAATCCGGTTGCATCGTCTGACATCAGAATACATGCTGTTTTGCAACCAAAAGTGAACCAAGCGAGGAACTGATGAAGCAAGCGCCAGTGCTTAGCGAGAAAGACATAAAGCGCGTGCTGCAGAAATGCACCCAGACGGCATTCCCCCAACGCAACCGCTGCGTGTTCATGCTGGGATGGCTGAGTGGCATGCGCATCGGAGAGATTGCAGCGCTGTGTGTCGGGGATGTGCTAAATGCCCGCGGCGAGGTGCGCACGGAGATTGCGCTGAGTGCCACGCAGACCAAGGGTGATGAGGCACGTACCGTTCTGATAAACACGCAGTTGCAAGGTGAGATCGCTGCCTACGTCAGCAGTCTTGGCAAGTTGCAGCGCGAGGCGACAGTACCTCTGATCACGAGCAAGACTAAAAAGCGCTTCTCAGCCAACGGATTGTGCCAGCTCATGCTGAGATTATACGACGATACGGGGCTGGATAAGGCTACGTCCCATTCAACAAGGCGCACATTCATATCCACCTTGGCGCACAAGGGCATAAATGTGCGGGTGCTGGCAGCTTTGGCAGGGCATAAGAATATATCCACTACGCAACGCTACATAGAAGTGGGCGAACACCAGTTGCGGGCAGCGGTGGAGATGGTTTGACGAAACCGGGTGAGCGACACTGGCGCCCGATGCGATCAATGCCTTGGTGGCGGCGCAAAGCGCTTAGAAGTTTGGTAATCCCCCCGTTAAAAATGGCGAAATTATCAACGCATCTGCGCGTCCGAAACCCAAATCAATTCATCCATCTCGAAGCTCTTCCAGACCCGGGAGTTAATCGGATGCTCGCCTATTTGTGTGTCCCTTTAATTGGTTCTGAGCCTAGCAAAACCTAATGATAATTAGACGCCCTGGTTTAATTCGAACTGGGATATCTTTGTTTATGTCAAGGCGTCCGCTACGAAATCAGTCAACTGCGATACGCGTGGTGCTCCCCACCAGTCACAAAGGCTGAGATAGGAGAAGTCGCTGACGCTGTCGCCGTATCCCACAATGGGGCGGTAAGGTTCATCCGCGCGCGCAGACGCTGTTCGATCTCAAAACATTCAGGGGCCTTGATGTCTTCGAGATTGATGCCGCCGAATGTGGGTTCGAGGGCGGCGATCGCGTCGACAAGCTTATCGACGTTCGTTTCGGCCAACTCGATATCAAACACATCGATGTCAGCAAACTTCTTAAATAGCACCGCCTTGCCTTCCATCACTGGCTTGGCGGCGAGCGGTCCGATATTGCCTAGGCCGAGGACGGCGGTGCCATTGGAGATGACGGCAACCAGATTGCCACGCGCCGTGTACTTGAAGGCCGCACTGGGATCGGCGTGAATGGCGGACGAGACGGCCGCAACGCCCGGCGAGTAAGCGAGCGCAAGGTCGCGCTGGTTGCCAAGCGGCTTGGTGGCGCGGACTTCCAGCTTTCCGGGCCAACCGGTCTCGTGATAGACGAGAGAGCCGGACTGCAAGTCCATCGAAATCTCATTGTCCGCCATTTTCAGCGTCAGGAGTGGTGCGCGTGCCAGTGCCGCGCAATGTCAACCCTCAAGGGGATCCAAACATTGTCCTTGGACTGGATGTAGTCGATGAATTTTGCCAACCCCACGGCGCGCCCCGGCCTTCCGACAAGGCGGCAGTGAAGCCCCACCGACATCATCTTCGGCGAACCGTGCCGACCTTCCTCATAAAGGCAGTCGAAACTATCCTTGAGGTATTGGAAGAAATGCTCGCCGGTGTTGAAGCCCTGCGGAGTGGCAAAGCGCATATCGTTTGCGTCAAGTGTGTAAGGAATAATCAGATGTTTTCCGCCATCCGCCTTCTGCAACCAGTAGGGCAACTCGTCAGCGTAGTCGTCGGAGGAATAGAGGAAGCCGCCTTCCTCCATCACCAACTTCGTGGTGTTCATCGAACAGCGGCCCGTGTACCAGCCCAGCGGACGCTTGCCGGTGACTTCGGTGTGGATGCGGATGGCCTCGGCAATCTGCTGGCGCTCCACGTCTTCCGGCATGTCCTTGTGTTCGACCCATTTGAGACCATGGCTAGCGATTTCCCAGCCAGCCTCCTTCATGGCAGCAAATTGATCAGGCGAACGCTTCATCGCTGTGGCCACGCCATAAATTGTCAGAGGTACTTTGCGGTCGGTGAACATGCGATGCAAGCGCCAGAAACCAGCCCTTGCGCCATATTCATAAATCGATTCCATATTCCAGTGGCGTTGCCCCGGCCAAGCCGCGGCACCAACAATCTCGGAAAGGAACGCTTCCGAAGCGGCGTCGCCATGGAGGATGTTGTTCTCGCCACCTTCCTCGTAATTCAACACGAATTGAACGGCAACATGTGCACCGCCGGGCCATTTCGGATCCGGGATATCCCGGCCATAGCCTTTCATGTCACGGGGGTAGGAGTTCAAACTTCTCCTCCTAGATACAGCGCCCGAACGCGGTCATCCTTCAGCAGTTCAGCGGAATTGCCCGACAGCGCAATGCTGCCGGTGGTGAGGGCATAGGCACGCTGTGAAATGCGCAGCGCCATTCGCGAATTCTGCTCAACGAGCAACACGCTGACCTTTTCATCGCGGTTGATCGCGACGATCGAACGCGCAATGTCCTGAACCAATTTTGGAGCCACACCCAAAGATGGCTCATCAAGTAACAGAAGCTTTGGCTTGGCCATCAGGGCGCGGCCAATCACCATCATCTGCTGTTCGCCGCCGCTCATGGTACCAGCGGCCTGTCCATAACGTTCCTTCAGACGCGGGAAACGGCCCAACACCATCTCGAGGGTGCGGGCAATATCTGCTTTGTCGTTTCGTGTGAACGCCCCCATCAGGAGGTTGTCCTTGACGGTCATATAGGGAAAGACCCGGCGGCCTTCAGGCACCATGGCGATGCCGGCTTTGACGAGATCGGCCGGATTGCTGCCGTCGATACGTTTGCCCTGGTAATGAATTTCGCCCGACTTGACCTTTCGCAAGCCCGTGATGGCGCGCAGGATCGAGGACTTGCCCGCACCATTGGCGCCAATCAAGGCCACTGTCTCGCCTTCGCTCACAGACAGCGACACGCCTTTCAACGCGTAGACGTGGTCATAATAGAGTTCGACATTCCTGAAATCGAGAATCTGATTCATGGTCAAAGTTCAATCGCCTCGTCTTCGACACCGAGATAGGCTTCGATGACTTTGGCATCATTCTGGATTTCGGCAGGCGTGCCTTCCGCGATCTTCTCACCAAAATTCAAGACCACGATGCGATCTGAAATTTTCATCACAGCGGGCATGTCGTGTTCGACAAGCAGCACCGTCAACCCGCGATCACGGAGCTTCCGTACCATGGTAACCGCCTTCATCGTTTCATCGTGGTTCATGCCAGCAAAGGGTTCATCCAACAGCAGGATCTTCGGGTCAGTTGCAAGGCCGATGGCAATGCCAAGTGCGCGCAAATGACCGTGAGGCAGGTTCTTTGCCGTTTCACTGGCGATGTCGAGCAGTCCAAGGAATTCGAGAATTTCGTCCGCCGATTTGCCAAACGCAGCCTGGTCCTCATTGGCGATCTTCGTGCCCAGAAAATAACCCAGCAGCGACGCTTTGGACCGCAGATGGTGCGCGATGATGATGTTGTCGCGCACTGTCATGTTGCGGAAGATTGTCGTTTCCTGAAATGTCCGCACCACACCTTTGCGTGCCGCAATGTGCGGCGCTAAGTTTGAAATGCGCTCGCCTCTGAAGGTGACTTCACCCGTCGTCGGTTTCAGAAAGGACGAAATCAGTTTGAACAGCGTTGATTTGCCGGCACCATTAGGACCGATGACGGAAAGAATTTCTTTTTCGTTTACAACGAAACTGACATTGTTCACCGCCGTTAGTCCGCCGAAGCGCTTAGTCATACCTTTGACTTCGAGAATGTGCGCCATGATTCACCCCTTCTTCCAGAGTGAACGCAGGCTCATGAGGCCATTCGGCAGCACCAGCATGAGAACGATCATCAGCGTTGAGTAGATGAGCAACTGGAACTTGCCTGTCTCGAACAAAAGGTTCCAGCCAAAGTAAAGCACCAGCGTTCCCATCATGGGCCCGAAGACATAGCCAAGACCGCCGAGGAAGCAATTGAGCATGAAGTTTACCGAGTCGGTGACAGTAAAACTGGATGGATAGACTGACTGGGTGGCAGCTACAAAGACTGCCCCACTGATACCACCAAGAAAGGATGAGATAGCATAGGCGATCACACGCAGTGCTGCGATATTGACTCCGATAGAAGAGGCGAGTTCCTCGTTTTGTTGCAGCGACATGCAGATGTGGCCTATGCGCGAGTTAACGAGCCGGTACATGCCTGCAAAGCACAGGACCATCAGCACAGCCGCCAAGTAGTAGAATGCAATGCGTGGATTTTCCATGGTGGCAAAGTCAGGGATGATGGTGATGCCGAAGATCGACAGTGCTCCAGGCAGGGGGATGCTGGTGATGCCTTTGGCACCACTAGTGATTGGTAAAGCAAGGGCCAGCAGACGTGTGACTTCAGTCAGCACCAAAGTGACCATAGCGAAATAGACGCCGCGCAGCCGTAGGATGGGAAAACCAATCAGGATACTGGCCAGAGCGCACAGGATGCCCGCGACCGGTAACGTCCACCAGAAGGACCAGCCGTAGGACATGACGAGGACAGCAGAGACATACCCGCCCATCAAGGCGTAAGCGCCCTGACCGATGTTGATGCGGCCAATGAAGAATGTGAGCCACACGCCAGCACTGGCGATCGACAGCAACGCCACTGACGTGAGCGTATAATAGAAGTCCTTGCGACCCGTAGTGCCAATCAGGTACGGCACAATCACAAATACAGCCAAAAGAAAAACTGCAAGGGCGAGAGTTTTTTTGTTGTTCAACATGGCGCGATCAACCCCAAGGCTTGCCCATCAGGCCATTGGGTCTGATGCTGAGGAAAATCATCAAAGTGGCAAAAATCACCAGATAGGTCACGTCGCCATATTCTCGAAGAACCGTGAGGCCTACTGATTCCATCATGCCAAGAATAAATCCGCCAGCAATGGCACCGCCAACGACGCCAGCGCCACCAATCATGATCATCGTGAATGCCTTGATAGAAATGGGCCCTCCGATGCCGGCATTGATCCCGGTGATAGATGCCAGAAGTCCCCCGGTAACACCCGCAAGCATGGCTCCAAGCGCGAAGCCCAACATGGTGTATCGCTCAACTTGAACCCCCATCAATTGGGCAGCGACACGATCTTGAGCAAGCGCTCTCATAGCCCGTCCGGGCTTGGTGTATTTCAACGCCAGTATGAACGCGATGATGCAGAGTCCCGCCAGGATGCCAACCAGAATGCGGTCATAGGGCAGGATTACTCCAAAATCATTGAAGACTCCTTTGACGATCTTGGGAACACCGCGCTGCTTTTCGCCAAAGATCAGTAGAATTACTGCATCGAAGAAGAAGGCTGTTGCCGCCGCCAGCAGCATGGTGCTCTCCTCGCGATGACTTCGCTTGATGACCGTTCGGAAAAGGTAACGTTCCATCAGGCCCCCGATCACAAAGAGTGTGACCCCCGATGCAAACACCGCTAGCGGGAATGGTAATCCTAGTTGACCATAGACGGCATAGGTGATGAACCCGCCGAGCACATACATCTGACCGTGCGCGAAATTCAGCACGTTCATCAAACCGAATATAAGCGTCAGGCCAAGGGCAATCAACGCATACTGCGCACCGAGATACAGCCCATTTGCAATGACTTGTTCCATAGCCGAGGTCCCAGCCCGCTGACGTTCAAGAATGAGGCCCGGATGTTAAGCCGGGCCTCAGTGGTACCGGTCTCAGGGAGGTTAGTCGACCGTTCCGACAAACAGGGTCTGGAATGCACCATCCTTGTATTCGTTCACGACCATCGGTACCGCGACCTGGCGCTTCTGCCCAAACGAAGACATGCCAACGTAGCTCAACTTGGCATTCGGATCTTTCAGATAGGGATTTGGGGCAGAGAAGGTGTCCATTGTCTTCTTGAATTCTTCAACATTGTCGATCGCCGCAGGATTGGCCTTCAGCGTTTCAAGAATGTAGTCGAGGGCATAGACCTTGGTGTTGGACTCGTCGTTGTACTCACCGAACATCTCGGTGTATTTGGCAACGAAGGCTTTCATCTGGTCGGAGGCGATTTCAGGCGTTGAAGCGCCACCCACGGAAATAAAGCCATTGGCGAGATCGCCAGCACCTTCGGCCAGAACCTTGGCATCCTGGGCAGTTTCGGTTGATATCAGCCCTTCATACCCCAACTCACGCGCCGAGCGGATCAGCAGCGGGGCATTGGCAGGTGCCACACCCGAAAGCACTAACAGGTCGGGCTTCAGGGCAACAATTGGCGTCAGCACGGGCGTAAAGTCACGCGTGTCGTTTTGATAGGTATCGTTGGCGGCAACCACTTCAAGGCCGAGGGCCTTGGCGGCAGTGACACCTCCATCACGCTGGCTAAGCGGATCGGATTCGTTGGCTGCGACAAAGGCCACTTTCTTCACGCCCCTGTTGTCCATCAGGTATTTGTAAATCGCAGGACCCGATTGATAGTTCGCGATCATGCCAAGGACAGCGTTCGAAGCAGGCTTCGTGTAGAGTTCCTTCGGGAAGGCATAGGGGAAATAGATGATGTTGTTCTTCTCGGCCACGGGACGCACGGCTGCGGCTCCGTCATCGACGTTCGGGCCCACAACATAGTGAATGCCTTGCTGGGCCATCTTTTCCATGCCTTCAACAGCGCGCTTCGGGTCCTTCTGGTCATCAAATGTGACGACCTTGATCATGTAAGTTTTGTCGCCGATCTTTACGCCACCAGCAGCATTGTAAATGGCTTCAAGCGTTTGCATGGACCGCACATTGGACGTGCCCCAGGCGGCGGCTGGTCCGCTGGTCACGCCGACGAAGCCGATTTTCAGCTCGTCCGCCGCAAGGGCGCTCATCGAAGAAACAGAGACGGCGGCAATGCAGGCCGAAGCCAGAAGTCCGCGCCGTGAAATCAATGTTTTGATCATTTGTGTCCTCCTCAGGGAACTGGTTTGCATTTTCTGGTGCGATTACGCCGCTGACGTTCTGTGCGACACCTTACTGACCTCATGGACCATGGACGAGAGAAAAGCAAGAAGAAAAACATTCTTGTATACAAATGACACCCCTGTTAGTGTTGTTTGACCACTAGGAAGAATGTAACAACAAGATGCGCATCCGGATCATCAACCCCAACACAACAGCCTCAATGACGCAAACCATCGCCGAAGCGGCTCGCGCCATCGCGGCACCAGGCACTGAAATTTCTGCAACGACCTCCAAGTCAGGCGCGGTGTCGATCGAAGGACACTATGATGAGGCCATGAGCATCGTAGGCTTGGTCGATGCAATCAATGAAGACCCGGGCGCAGATGCCTATGTCATCGCTTGCTTCGGTGACCCCGGACTTCTCGCGGCACGAGAAATCGCCACAGGCCCAGTCCTAGGCATTGCGGAAGCTGCGATGCATGCGGCAAGCTTCATTGCAACGGGGTTTTCAGTTGTAACGACGCTTGAAAGGACGCGGATCATTGCCGAGCATCTGGTGCGCAACTACGGTATGGAACATCATTGCAGGCGCGTGCGCGCTATCGATATTCCGGTTCTGGAGCTCGACAATCCGAAGTCCAATGCACGGCAGATGATTCTTGCGGAATGCGAAAGGGCCATCATCGAAGACAAATCCGGCGCGATTGTGCTGGGTTGCGCTGGCATGGCTGACCTCAACAAGTTCTTGGAAGATCGGCTGCATGTGCCAATCATTGACGGCGTGGCCGCCGCCGTCAAGTTCGCAGAAGCGTTGGTCGGCCTCGGTCTCAAGACCAGCAAGCGCGGTGATCTCGCTTACCCGTTACACAAATCATACGTGGGAAGCCTAAGTGGCTATGCTCCCCCTAGGCGCGGCAACGGCAAAGGCACTCACCCGTGACGGTGTGAACTGAATTCACTTCTGCGTTCTTTGTTTTGACCCGAACAACTTGCCGAAGTCTGGTACTTGAGTCCCTTGAGTGAGGTCGATCTGGGCCTCAATGTGACGCAGATGATTGTCCATGTATTGAACGGCCTTTGCGCTGTCCCGCGCCACCATCGCATTGGCAATTTCAAGGTGTTCAGTGTGCGAGCAAGGCACAGCTCCCGGCGACTCATAAAGCGCGATAATGAGCGACGACCGCGACACAAGTTCCGCCAGAAATGTCTGAAGAACTGCATTGCCGGAAAGGGTAGCAAGTTGCCGATGGAAGTCACCTGAAAGCTTGAGGCGCTGGGACTTTTCCCCTTCCTCGTGCGCCCGTTGTTCAGTCTTCGCGAGTTTTACCAGTTCCTTCAAGTCGGCATCACTGGAGTGCAGGATAGCTCGCTTCACCAAGGTTTGTTCAAGTTCGCGCCGCGCATCAAAGACCTGTCTGGCTTCATCCGCACTTGGTTTGGCCACCGATGCGCCCTTGTTGGGAACCAAATCGACAAGCCGCTCATGCGAAAGTCGCTGGAGGGCCTTGCGTATGACCGTTCGGCTGACCTTGAAGGCAGCAGCGAGATTGTCTTCCAACAGTGGCGTGCCAGGCGGAATGCGGTGATCGATGATCGCCTGATTAAGCGCCAAATGAACGCGCAGATCAGCTGGCTCCTTGCTCGGCTTTCCCTTAAGCTTTCTAACCATTTTCACTGATCCCAACTTCGATAATTGTCTGTTGCATGCAGAGTTATTCCGAATCCTGCAAATGCAGAAGCTTCAAATTCACTACGTCTTGTCAACTCGCCCTTTGATCTCTGCTTCCATTGCAAGTGCGGCAAACCGCCTTGCCAGCGGCTTGGCATCGACAGCTGTCAACACATTCACGTCAGCACGGGGCGACTTCCCGTGAAGCAGTAAGTAGCTCAGCCCCGAGTTGCGTCCGATTGAATCAGGCACGAAGCCTACTCCAAGCCCAGCCGCAACAAGCGAGACCACTGTAAAGGCTTCGACCACTTCCTGAACGATCTTTGGTGAGAAGCCCCCCTCCACGCAACAATGGAGCAAATAGCGGGCATATGTGGAATCAGACAGCCGGTAGAAGACGAACTCCTCGTCCTTCAGTGTCCTGATGTTTACTGATTTGCGTGCCGCCAGGCGATGTGTTGGCGGCACGACGATACCCATGCGTTCCTTCCAAGCTAGCTCCAGCCGCAGTCCGGCATCGTCCGGCGCAAATCTGAGGAAGCAGATATCCAGCCGATCTGACTTCAGGCGGTCGATCTGTTCCTGTGGCGGAAGCTCGTGGATCCTGATTTCAACGTCGGGATGGTTCGCTTTGAATCTGGCAATGCGAGAAGAGAGGCCGGAGTATAGAACCGAATTGGTTGTCCCTACCTGCAACACGCCAAAGCGGCCGTGTCCGATGGCCCTAACTTCGGCCTGGGCAACCGCCACTTGCCAGAGCATCGCATCCGCATAACGGCGGAATGCGAGGCCAGCTGCCGTCAGCCGGACGGAGCGGCTGTGCCTGTCAAAGAGCCGTGCGCCAAGCTCCTTTTCAAGATCGCTGATTTGCTGGCTCAGGGGCGGCTGCGAAATGTTCAACCGCTTGGCAGCTGCAGTGAAACTCAGTTCGTCGGCGACGGCCAGGAAGTATCGTGCGTGCCTGAGTTCCATATGCAAAACCTCTCAATCATACCGAACAATATATTGGACTTAAAGCCGGGGATAGAGGGAAAAAGCTCGCCGCTGGTATCTCTATGGGAGGCGCAAGTGCCAAAGATGACTGCCGCCGCAGCTGCGGTTCTGATTCTGGAGTTGGAAGGCGTTGGCACCGCCTTTGGCGTGCCCGGAGCCGCGATCAACCCTAGTCTGCCCCCACAAGGTGGTCCAATTTGAATATTAATGCATGGTTGGCGTTTGGTCTATTGGAATGATCGCTTCGGGAGCTGGGGGTCGATACCCTAATGAACTATGTGGTCTGAGTTTATTGTAATAGCTCCGCCATTTTTCGATGATGATTTGCGCTTCCTTTAATGAGTAGAAGATTTCGCCATTAAGCAACTCGTCCCTGAACCGTGCATTGAAGCTCTCACAATATCCGTTCTCCCAAGGTGACCCTGGTTCGATATAGGCTGTCTTAGCACCCACTGCCGCAATCCAGTTCCGAACCTTTTTGGCAACAAACTCGGCCCCATTGTCGGATCGGATAAAAGCAGGGGGTCCCCGAAGGATAAAAAGATCGGTAAGAACATCGACAACGTCGATTGAGTTTAGCTTTCGTTTGACCCGGATCGCTAAAGCTTCCTTTGTCCATTCATCAATAATGTTGAGTGTTCGGAAGACACGGCCGTCATGAGTTCGATCCTGGACGAAGTCATAAGACCAAACATGGTTCGGATATTCCGGACGAAGCCGGACACAAGATCCGTCATTCAACCATAAACGTCCCTTCTTGGGTTGCTTTTGTGGAACTTT
>Ga0209768_10000479_pt1 | contig 27090 bp, 25 predicted proteins | sample LauGreSBDMM110SD_3_FD_187564 | JGI IMG/M metagenome (GOLD analysis project Ga0209768, IMG submission 187564) | Freshwater lake microbial communities from Lake Michigan, USA - Sp13.BD.MM110.SD (SPAdes) (version 2) | ecosystem: Environmental > Aquatic > Freshwater > Lake | place: Lake Michigan... | reverse complement strand
CGATCGTCGGTGAGGGTGGCGCACTCCGTGCCTCGCTCGGCTCGCCGGACCGGTTGATCTCCCTCCGAAGTTCCATCAAACCCTTCACGGCGGTCGCCGTCCTCCTCGCCGTTGAGGCGGCGGGCGGCAGCATGAGCAGTGAGGCGATCGCCCTCGCTTCCGCGAGCCACGCGGGCGCTGATGAGCACGTTGCGGTGGCGCAGGGAATGGTTGATGCGTACGGCCTCGATCCATCACTCCTCGTCCATGGGCGACCGTCACCGCTGCGTAGTGGCACGAGCGGCGAGCTGCTGCAGCACATGTGCTCAGGGCAGCACCTCTCACTGCTGCTGCTTGCGCAATCAATTGATGTTGAAGGGCGCGGCTATGACAGTTACGACCATCCGGTGCAGCTGCGGATTCGCGCGGTTGTTAGCGAACTTCTTGGCGTAGACCTGAACGTTGCGCCATGGGGGATGGATGGCTGCGCGATTCCAACGTATGGCGTGCCGCTACGTGCCGCGGCGGAGGGGGCACGCCGCTGGGCGAACCCTGCGAACTCTGGACTACGTCCTGAACTCCTTGCGGCACTAACGCGCGTGCGTGATGCGGCAATAGCGCACCCGCGCCTGATCGCTGGAGGAGGCTTCCTTGATACCGATCTGATTCGCGGCGGCGAAGGTGCCGTGGTGGCGAAGCAGGGGGCGGAGGGACTCTGCCTTGTTGGCGCACCTGGGATTGGGATTGCGCTGCACACTGAAGACGGCGATGGCGCCGCCCGTGCTGGACGCGTTGCCACCGTTGCCGCACTGCGCGCCGCTGGCGCCGCCGTTGCGGGTGCGTCGTCGCTCGATCTGCATCGCTATGTGGAGTATCCCGACCCACGCGGCGGAGTGCCGCTCGCGCGCGTTGAGCCTACGGCGGCGCTTGCGAACCTGACGCTGAGCTAGCTATGCCACGAGCGCGGCTGCGAACGCTTGAAGCGTGGCGGGTACTCGGTCTCCCGGCCACGCCAACGGTTGAGGCGGTGAAGCAGGCGTACCGTGGGCTCGCGAAGTCACTGCACCCCGATGCGGCGGGTGGCACCGCAAAGCCTGCAGCATTTGCACGACTCACCGAGGCGTATGAGGTTGCGCTGAGTGAGGCGAGCGCCGCGAATCGGCACGGAGAGACGAGGCTTAAGCCGAGTTCACCGCCGCCACTACCACCGCGGCAACGCAGCACGCTGCGACGTGACGCCGCTTCGCGCGAGCCAGAAGGGCGCGGCACGCGTGTACGCGCAACACCAGGCTCCACCACATATGACGGCGTAGGGGCAGAGGAGAGTGATCAGCCCTGGGACGGCGCGGAGTGGGTTGGCGCCGACTCTGGGACGTACTGGCGCGTCAATCCGAAGGAGTACGCTGATCCGCGAAAGCACGGCGCCGAATATCGTGCGCGCGGCAAGCGCCCAGTACGACGTGATCGGAGTGAGCAGAGAAGTTCACAAGTTGGAGTCGCATATGACACGGAAGAGGGGCGCGCGTTGTTGCCAGACCGTTGGCCCTCAATGGCCTTCCGACTCTTCTATGCGCTTGTTGGCTGTCTCCCATGGCTTGCGTTGCAGATGAGCCCACTCACCGTCGGTGCTGAGCTTTTACTACTCGGCCTCTTCCTGCTGGCCCCACGCGCTGCATGGGCTGCGGCGCATGGGACGGCGGCGCTGCTGTTCGTTGCGGCAGCGTGGCTCACCCTCGGGCTGATCGGTCTCCCACTCCCGGGGAGCGGCGACACGCAGCTTCTTGCTGGAGCCATCTGGGCGGCTATCTACCTGCTTGGCGCACTCCTCGCCGCAGCGGGGCGCCTCCGTGCGAGACCTTGGCTTACACCGCACGCGGGGTAGGATGCAGGCATGAGCAGTGAGGACACGCAGATCCGCGTTCGAATCGCCCCCAGCCCCACAGGGCCGTTCCATATTGGGACCGCGCGGACGGCACTCTTCAACCTACTCTACGCCCGCAGAACTGGCGGCACCTACATCGTGCGCGTGGAGGATACGGACGTTGCTCGCTCAACAACAGAGCATGAGGCGGACATCCTTGAGGGGCTGCGTTGGCTCGGCTTAGAGGCGGACGAAGGGGTCGTTGCCGCTGGTGAAGAGCGTGGTGATCGTGGCCCGTATCGGCAGTCGGCGCGAACCGCACGCTACGCCGAAGTTGCGCAGCAGTTGCATGCGCGTGGTCTTGCATATCACTGCTTCTGCACTGCAGGAGAGCTTGAGGTAGAGCGGAGCGCCCGTGATAAGGCGAAGCTTCCGCCACGCTACTCAGGACGCTGCGCCACGATCTCAGCTGAAGAGTCGGCACGACGCCTAGCGGCGGGTGAGTCGGCGGCGCTTCGCTTCCGTATTCAGCCTGGCGTTGTGGTGATTGATGATCTCGTGCGCGGCCGCGTGGAGATCGACGCGGAGACGCTCGGTGGCGACCTCGTGATCCTGCGTGCCGATGGGAGTCCGCTCTACCACTTCACCGTGGTCGTAGATGACGCAGATATGGGGATCACGCACGTGATTCGCGGTGAGGACCACCTCTCCAATACGCCGAAGCACATCCTCCTCTTCCAGGCGCTCGGCGTCCCGCTCCCAAAGTTTGCCCATCTCCCACTGATCCTGAATCCTGATCGCACCAAGATGAGCAAGCGGAAGAGTCAGACGGCGATCGCAGACTATCGTGCCGAAGGATTTCTTAAAGAGGCGATCATCAACTTCTTGGCGCTCCTCGGCTGGTCAACTGGGAGTGAGGACGAGATCCTCAGCGTTGAAGAGATCCAGGCGCGCTTTGACCTTGACCATGTGCAGAAGGCTGGCGCCGTCTTTGATCGTACGCGGCTGGAGTGGATTAACGGTCAGTGGATTCGCAAGCTGTCGCACGGCGACCTCCTCGCACGCCTGCGCCCCTTCTATGATCGCGCGGCGGAGGATGGCCGCATCGGTCGACCAGCGCGAGATGAAGAGATTGCGGCGCTTCTCCCACTTATCCGCGAGCGCATTCCGCTCCTCTCGTCAGTGATTGAGCTGACCGACTTCCTCTTCATTGAGACGCTGCAGCACGACCCTGCGCTGCTCGTCCCGAAGCGCTGGGAGCCTGCAACGGCACTCGCCGCGCTTGAGGCGGCGCGGCCGCTGGTTGCCGCTGGCATTGGCGAAGGCGACGCGCCACTCCTTGACGCAGAAGACCCACTTGAGCTGCAACTCCGCGCGCTTGCGGAGGCAAATGGCTGGAAGGCGGGCGACCTCTTCATGGCGCTCCGCGCCGCCGCCACCGGCCGCACCGCCACCCCACCACTCTTCGACAGCATGCGCCTCCTCGGCCAGGCGGCGGTGCTGGCGCGGATTGATCAGGCGATCGCGCTCCTTCGCGCCGCGTAGCTGAGCATGGGACGCCTAAGTCTCCGTTCACACTCTGGTAACAGAGCCTGGAGATAATTAACGCGTGAAAAACGATTCGGCTCGGATCCTCCTCATCGAAGATGAGCGTGCGCTTCGAGAGGCGCTGGCGGATGCACTAAGCGCCGAGGGCTTCACCGTGGAGCAGGCGGCCACCGGAGGGGCTGGGCTCACCGCCTTTCGGGCGAATCCACCAGACCTTGTCCTCCTGGACCTGATGCTCCCTGAGATGAGCGGCATTGAGATCTGTCGCGCGATCCGCTCCAATTCCAAGGTGCCGATCATCATGGTCACGGCAAAAGCCTCGGAGACAGATCGCATCACTGGGCTAGATCTTGGCGCCGATGACTATGTAACGAAGCCCTTCTCAGCGCGTGAGCTCTCTTCACGCATCCGTGCAGTCTTGCGACGCGGTGTGGCGACGCCACCAGCGCCAGGGCAGCGGCTGGTCAAGGTGGGCCAGGCGGAGATTGACCTTGAGGGGCAGCGCATCCTGCGGAGTGGGAGCGTGGTCCATGTGAAACCGAAGGCGTTCCAGCTCCTCGCCTTTCTAATCCAGAACGCAGGGCGCGTCTATAGCCGCGAGCAGTTGCTTGATCGGGTCTGGGGCTACGACTATGCGGGAGAGACGCGCACCGTTGACGTCCACATGCACGCCCTCCGCCAAGCGATCGAAGCGATCCCAGCGCAGCCCGCGGCGCTCCAGACGGTTCGCAATATCGGCTACGTCCTTCGCCGCTCCGCCTGAGCAGCAGCCCTGATCGCCCGCCAGGGGCGCGGCGCGGGTAGGATTCACCCATGAGGATTGGATCGCTCTTCTTTACGACGCTGCGCGAGGACCCCGCCGACGCGGAGATGCCATCGCATCGCCTCTTGCTGCGCGCCGGCTACATTCGGCCGCTCGGGGCGGGGATCTACTCACTCCTGCCGCTCGGGATGCGCGTCAACATGCACGTCACGCAGGTGATCCGAGAGGAGATGAACGCGATCGGCGCCCAAGAGATGCTGATGCCCGTGGTGCATCCGGCCGACCTCTGGCGTGAGACGGGCCGCTATGACCAGGTCGGCCCTGAGATGGGGCGATTCCAGGATCGTGGTGGACGCGACATGGTTCTTGCAATGACGCATGAAGAGGTGGTCACCGACCTCCTCCGCAAGCTGATCAGCTCGTGGCGACAGCTGCCGCAGCAGATGTATCACTTCCAGACGAAGTGGCGCGACGAGCCACGTTCTCGCGGCGGCCTGATTCGCGTGCGCGAGTTCACCATGAAAGACGCCTACTCAGCCGACCGCGACGAAGCGGGGCTCGACCACTCGTACAGCCTCTACTACCACGCTTACACGCGCATCTTCGCGCGGCTCGGCCTGAAGACGATCGCCGTTGCGAGCGATGTAGGGATGATGGGCGGTTCGCAGGCGCATGAGTTCATGGCCTTCAGTGAGTACGGCGAGGACACCCTCGTGATCTGCGACAGTTGCAACACCGCATCAAACCGTCAGGTTGCTCGCGTGCGCAGGGCCACCCCTGCGAGCGAGGCGCCGCTCCCACCGGAAGAGGTGAAGACGCCGAATGCGCCAACGATCGAGGTGCTCGCGAAGCAGCTCGGCGTTGGGCCCGAGCGCACCGCGAAGGCGGTCTTCTTCGCCGATCGCGATGCTCGGCTAATCGTTGCGATCGTGCGCGGCGACGACGACGTTGAGGAGACGAAGCTGACCAACGCGATCGGCGCGCGCGACTTGCGACCGGCGCGTGAAGAGGAGATCCGCGCAGCGGGAATGGTGCCAGGCTACGCATCGCCGATCGGCGCGAAGGGCGCCCTTGTTGTGGTTGACGAACTTGTTGCCGCGTCGCCGAACCTTGTTGCAGGCGCCAACAAGGAGGGCTACCACGTCAAAAACGTCAACATCCCGCGTGACTTCACCCCAGACCACATTGTGGACCTCGCCTCAACGAAGGCGGGTGACGCCTGTCTCGGCTGCGGCGGCGCCGTGCGCCTGGAGAAGGGGATTGAGGTCGGTAACATCTTCAAGCTTGGAACCCGCTACAGCGCCGCACTCGGTGCAGAGTACGCAGACGATGCTGGCGTCTCACACCCGATCGTGATGGGCTCATACGGCATCGGTGTTGGCCGCGCCGCCGCCTGTATTGCCGAGGCGTATCACGACGAGAAGGGCCTCGCCTGGCCAGCCGTCGTTGCACCGTTCGACGCACAGGTCGCGCTCCTCGGTGCAAACAAGGATGCGCGCGTGGAGGAGGCTGCCGTGGCGCTCGAGCGCGCGGCGAGCGCCGCCGGACTTGAACTGCTGGTAGACGACCGCACTGAGTCGCCGGGCGTGAAGTTCGCTGATGCTGAGCTGCTTGGGGCCCCGTGGACGATTACTATTTCTCCACGCTCCCTCGATGCGGGTGGTGCTGAGTTGACACGCCGTTCTGATGGCGAGCGCAGCGTCGTTCCACTTGCCGACGTTCTTGAGCGCATCACCGCAGCGAAGCGCGCCGAGCGCGAGCGGATTGAGGCCGATCTCGCCAGCAGTGGATTCCCAGCAACCTATCAGGGCGGACCAGCGGCGGGATGAGCGGCGAGCTGAGCCCAGAACTCCTCCTCGCCCTCCTCTTTGGAGCGGTCGCGGTCCTTCTTGCACAACGGCTTGGCCGCCGCCGTGCTGAGGGCGATGACAGCGCATCACGAGCGAATCGAGAGGGAGAGCGTGCCGATCGTGAGGCGGCGCGCGCCGAGCGTCGTGCGCAGCGTCTGGACGCACTTCTTGACGCCACTGATGACGCCGTACTTCGAGTGCTCCCGGACCTCACCATTCGTGCCGCAAGCGCCGCGAGCGTTGAGATCCTGGCACGCGAGCCTGGTGATCTCCGTGGACGTCCACTGATCGAGGCGACGGTAGATCATCGGCTTGAGGAGCTCGCAAAAGTTGCGCTTGGCGGCGTGATCGCGCGCGGAGAGATTGCACTGCGTGACCTACGCCCTGGCCACTCAGACGAGACGCGTCATGTTCAGGTGATCGCCGCGCCCGATGGGGACGACGGTGCCTGGATCCTCCTCCGCGACCTCACAGAGGTCATGCGCCTTCGACAGATCCGCTCAGAGTTTGTTGACAATCTCTCGCATGAACTTCGCACGCCACTCAGCACGATCCGACTCCTCGCGGAATTGGTCGCAACGGCGGGTGAGCGGGGTGATGCGAGCGGCGCGCACGAACGCGCCAGCCAGATTGAGGTGGAGGTGCTGCACCTGGTCCAGATGGCGGATGAGATGCTCGACCTCGCCACGCTCGAGGCGGGGGAGATCCCACTTCGCTCCGCTCCGGTCAACCTCCTTGAGCTCGCTAACGAAGTTGCAACGCGCTTCGCCCCTGTGGCAAAACGGCACGGTGGAGCGATTCGTGTTGAGAGCGAAGGCGTTGGGCCATGGATCGTGCTTGGCGATCGCGATCGTCTACGCCAGGCTCTGGCAAACCTTGTGCATAACGGCGTGAAGTACAGCCGACCAGAGGGTGTGGTGACGATTAACCTCTCCACGCCAGCGGTCGGCGCAGGCACCGAGTCAATCGAAATCAAGATCACAGATCAGGGGATCGGCATTGAGCGGCGGCATCTTCCGCGCATCTTCGAACGCTTCTATACCGTTGAACGCATCGCTGGCGAGGAGGCATCGGTTGGTGGCGCGGGGACGGGCCTCGGCCTTGCAATCGCCCGGCACGCGGTGCTTCGCCACGGGGGATCGATTGAGGTTGACTCCGCGATTGGTGTGGGGACCACCTTCACGATCCTCCTCCCGATGGGCGGCGCTGCGGACAGTCTGCCACCGCGCTGATCAAGCGAATGCGTGGCTCACCGATCGGTCGTGCTGCTGAGCAGCTCGGTCGCCCTGCCCTCCTTGCGCATCGCGGACTCCATGGCGACCTGAAAGAGAACTCGCTTGCGGCGTTGGCGGCGGTTGCTGGATCAGGACTTGATGGCGTGGAGTTTGACGTTCGCTTCTCAGCGGATGGCGTCCCATTTATCTTGCACGACGCCACGCTGCAGCGAACATATGGTGATCCGCGTGCAGCCAGCGAGCTCTCCAGCGAGACGCTGAGTGCGCTCGGCGTGCCGTCGCTGCGCGAGGCACTCGCCGTACTCGCCCCAGATCTCCTACTCGACGTTGAGGTGAAGGAGGCACCGCATGACGAACTCTTCAATCTGATTCGTGAACTGCGCGGCGAGGGGGCTGAGCGGCTTCTCTTCTCAAGCTTTGATCAGGAGGTTCTTCGGGAGATTCACGAACGCGCTCCGGAGTGGCCACTCTGGCTCAATGTGGAGCAGGCGACGCCGATCCTGCTCGATCAAGCACTCGCACTTGGCGTGAGCGGCCTATCAGTTGAGAAGGGGCTGCTCGCGACGGATCTCGCACGCGAGGTGACCGCGGCGGGGCTTGAGCTTGCAGCCTGGACGCTGCGCTCACGCGCGGATCGAGAGCACCTCGCGCATCCTGGGCTCACTGCCGCCTGCGTGGAAGGTGAGGCGCTCTAGCGCTCGTCCTTCGGCGCGCGGAGGAGCGAAGGTGGCGCGATGGTGACTAGGCGACCAGCACCAGCGCCAGGTCCGTTCGGTAGGTCAATTCTGATCAGCGCACCCTTCTCAACGGCGATGCCGGAGGTTCCAGTCAGCTCTGCAACGAGCCTGCTGAGGCTTGGCTCATGGCCAACGAGTGCGAGACGATGGACTCCTTTTCGATTGAGCATCCGGTCAAGGTCAGCGAGGGTCGGGCCGTTTGCAAGACGATCGTCTGCTGCTGACTCAACTTCAAGCACTGCAGAGAGCACCGTTGCAGTCTCTGCACAGCGTCGCGCAGGCGAGTGACGGATCGAATCAATCTGGGTCTCTGCGGCAAGCAGCGTTGCAGCGAGTCGTGCGGCCTGCTTGACCCCCTTCCCGCTCAGTGGTCGGTCTGCGTCCGGGCCGGTCCACTCAGAGGGATCTCCAGCATCTGCGTGCCTGATCAGATAAAGGATCTTGACGACGCTCTGCGCCTCTCTTGGACTCACGGATTGAGGTCTTCTACCTCGCCAGAGACGAGGTAGACGATATCTTCGGCGATGTTCGTGGTGCGGTCGCCAATGCGCTCAAGGTAGTGCGCGGCGAAGAGGAGGCGCGTGCCACGCTCCACATTCGACTTGTCGGCCTCCATGAGCACGACGCACTCATCGAACGACTGTCGATAGAGCGCATCAATCTGGTCGTCGTTCACGGCAACTTCGCGCGCGCGGACCGCGTCCGCGTCAACGAGGGCGAGGAGCACGCCGTGGAGCTGGGCTGCGGCAAGCTCACCGATCTCTGGGAGGTGGAGATAGCGCTGCAGGGCTGGCTCTGGCGCCAGCTGCTTCGCAACCTTCGCCACCGAAGAGGCATGATCGGCGATGCGCTCCAGTTCGTACGCAACGTGATTCATGGTGAGGAGGTTGCGCAGGTCGCGAGCAACTGGGCTCTGCGTGGCGATCGTTGTGGTAATTGCTGAGATCACCTCATGCTGCATAGCATTGATCGCTCGATCGCCGACGATGATCCTCTCTGCGAGTTCAGCGTCATGGGCTGTGAGCGCCTTCAGCGCATCGCGGATCGCCGCTTCGGCGAGGCTCCCCATCCGGACGATGACCTCCTTGATGGAGCGAAGCTCACGATCAAGAGGGTCGCGCGCGCCCTGTTGCGCCGCAGGTCCGCTCGTTTCGCTTGATGTGCGTGCGAGGATCTCGTTGATCTCGTTCTCAACACGACCAGGCTCTTGCTCGTTGCTCATCCTCATCCCCCCCTAAGGCTCTCCGATTACTCACGTATCGTAGCGTGCCGCTAGGATGCCATGGTGAAGCGTAGCGATTTAGCCTCCACCCCGCGACGGCCTACTGCGAGGCGAAGCGCCGCAGATCAACGCGCGATTAACGCCAAGCCTCCCCGTATCGGCGCAGTCGCGGACATCGGCTCAAATTCGATCCACCTTCTGGTTGCCATCACCGATGGAGTCCGGCTCAGTCCGTTGACCGATGAGTCAATCCCCTCCGATCTTGGCCGACTGGTAGAGCGGCGCCAAGAGATCGGAAGCAAGGGGACAGATGACGTGATTGAGGCGCTTGAGCGCTTCCATCTTCGAGCGACGAGGCTCGGTGCGCATTCACTCTCCGTTGTGGCTACCGAACCACTGCGTCGCGCAAAGGACCGGAGCGATGTGCTCAAGGCGTTGCGCAACAAGGTCGGAATAGAGCCAGTTGTGCTCTCGCATGAGGAGGAGGGTCTACTCACGGTTCTCGGTCTCATCCATCCGCACGATCGATCAACGCCGCTTCTCGTCGGTGACATCGGTGGCGGTTCAACGGAGATCGTGAGCCTCGCTCCAAGGAAGCGGCCAGAGGCGCACGGCTTCTCAATTGGATCGGCACGGTTGATGACGCGGGTCAACTACAGCGACCCACCGAAGTTGCGCGAGTGGCGCGAGTTACGCGAGCAGGCGCATGACGCCTTTCAGGCGCTGCCGGCTACGGATGCGCGCCGCTTGGTCCTTGTTGGGGGCACTGCGACTCGACTCCTTAAGTTGGTGCCGGAGACCCTCCTAACGCATTCCATTCGCCCCGAAGATCTTGCCCTGATGGGGGAGCGGCTCTCATCACTCACGTCTGTTGAGATCTCTTCCAGCTTCGCCCTCTCTGAGCGACGCGCACGACTCCTCCCCGCTGGGCTCACGATCCTCGAGGCACTCCTCAAGCAGACCGACGTGACGAACCTTTCGGTGGATCGCGGTGGCATCCGCGAAGGGGTGATCATTGCCGAAGCGCTCGGCGGATCAGATTGGCGCAACTCGCTCGCCTCGCTCGTTACCTCACAACGCTAACCTGCGCGCACGTTCGGCCTTTGATTCGGTGCTGGGGGAGGCTCCGGGCTCGTTACGCAGCGCGTCGTCAAGCTCCTTCGCAAGCTGCGCAACCTCCTCCTCGCCGAGCGACGTGAGGAATTCAATCTCAAGTTCGCTCCACGCATCTGACGTGGACTGAACCTGGTCAATGGAGCAGATGGCAACGGTGACTCCCGTATGCATCAGCGGCCAGGTGCGGCGCTGCTGGGTTAAGGTGATGGTTGGTTGCAGCTGTGTTGCGGGCTCTGCGCCGAACTCGTCCACAATGAGGTCACTGATCTCTGCTGGCAGTGCCTCTACATTTGTGGCAGCTGAAGCGTTGAGAGCGAACGCTTCAACCTCTTCCCTGCTGTGGAGCGCGCCGACCGTTTTAGCACTGCGCTTCAACGTATAGCCAGTTTCTCCACCGTTGATCTCACGTCTACGTAGTGACCAGCCCCGCGCGTTGAGAAGGCCAGCATGGTCAAGGTAGGTGTCTAGCAACGTGAGAGGCGCCGCCTCCTCTCCGAGCGACCAGCCCTCCGGGAGTTGCGGGGGCTGCGGCAACGCATAGAGGTACTTGAGCTCCTTCTCGCGGATCCTGCTCACTCCGCGGCGGCGCTTGCGACGCGCTTGAAGTCAGCGAAAGCCGAGCGCATCTCTCTCTTTTCGTGGCTGCTCGCCATCTCCTCAAGTCGCAGCCAGGCGCCGTCTGGTTGCAAGATCCAACTGTTGCGAACGTCGCCGAGGAGCACCTCAAGCACCTCCTCACAGCGGCGCACCGACTCGGCGTCAATAAGCGGGAAGAGTGCCTCAACGCGGCGATCCAGGTTGCGGTCCATCAGGTCGGCGCTTCCTGCAAACCATTCAGATCGGCCGCCGTACTCAAAGTGGTAGATGCGGCTGTGCTCAAGGAATTCGCCAACGATCGAGCGGATTTGGAGTCGATCACCGTGTCGGGCTGGGTCGGGGAGGAGCCCGCACATTCCGCGGACGATCAGGTCCATTCGCACGCCGTGCTCAGCCGCTTCATCAAGGAGGGCGATCATCTCCACGTCGACGAGCGCGTTCACCTTAGCGGCGATGTACGGGCTTCCACCTCGCTTCGCCTCCTCAGTCGCCGCCAGAATACGTTCCCGAATGGCGCTCCTCAACTGCGTTGGTGCAACCAGGAGGCGCTGGTATTCGGCGTGCTTTGAGAGGCCGGTCAGGTAGTTGAAGAGGGCACTCAGGTCGTTGCCAAAATCCTGCTGAGCCGTAAAGAGGGCGATATCGGTATAGAGGCGTGCGGTCTTTGGATTGTAGTTTCCTGTTGAGAGTTGGACGTAGCGACTGATGCCCCCCTCCTCACGCCGTGCGATAAGTGCAGCCTTGCAGTGCGTCTTGAGACCGCTCATCCCGTAGATGACGTGAGCCCCCGCCTCTTCCAGTCGCCTCGCCCACTCAATGTTTGCCGCCTCATCAAACCGTGCCTTCAGCTCTACAAGGACGACAACCTCTTTCCCCGCGCGTGCAGCCTGGATAAGGTGGCCAGGGATACTTGAAGTTGCACCAGTGCGGTAGAGAGTGGCGCGAATGGAGAGTACGTCGGGGTCTGACGCCGCTTGCTGGAAGAGTCGCTCCGCGCTCGCATCAAAGCTCTCATAGGGGTAGTGCATCAGGAGGTCGCCTTCGCGAATCACCTCAAAGAGATCCGGCGCGCCATCGGCTGCGTGCGATGCCGCTGTGATTCGCGCTGGTGTGACTGGCTGCCATGTGGGAGCCCGCAGCTCGGGATGCGGGAGGCTGGCGATCTCTGCGCCAACGGTGAGGTCGAGCACGCCGTCCACTTCAACAAGCGCATCAGCGTTGAGCGAGAGGCCCGCAAGGAGGAGCGCGCGCACCTCCTCGGACATGCCTGCCTCCACCTGTAATCGAATCACCTTGCCGAATCTTCGCTGTCGCAACTCCTCTTCAATTGCTGCGAGGAGGTCATCGGCCTCCCCCTCCTCAACCTCAAAATCTGCGTCGCGCGTGATCCGGAATAGGTAGGCGTCAATGATCTCGTGTCCTGAGAAGAGTTCGTGCAGGTGCGCTTTAATCAGATCTTCGATGAGGAGTACGCGCCCATCACCAACTTCAACAATTCGGCCAAGAATTTGTGGAACCTTCACTCGCGCGAAGAAGTTTACGCCTCGCTCTGGGTCGTTGAGGCGAACGGCGAGCGAGAGGCTGAGGCTACTGACGTAGGGGAAGGGGTGTCCGGGGTCAACGGCGAGTGGTGTGAGGACGGGGAAGATCTCTTGTGTAAAGCGGGCGGAGAGGCGCTCTCGCACCGCGTCTTCCAAGTCGGCCCACTGCACGAGCGGCACCCCTGCAGCAGAGAGCTCACCTACGAGGTCTCTCCAGGTCTCTTGCTTCGCTACTGCAAGGAGAGCGGCCGACTCACGGATCGCGTGCATCTGTTCAAGTGGCGTGCGGCCGTCTGCACCAGGCACGCGCAGCCCTGCATCAATCTGTTCGCGAATGCCAGAGACGCGCACGCTGAAGAATTCGTCCACGTTCGAAGAGACGATGCTGAGGAACCTGAAGCGGTCAAGCAGCAACGTGCGCTGATCTTGGGCTTCGTGCAAGACGCGTGCGTTGAAGGCGAGCATGGAGAGCTCACGACTGACGATCGGATGACTAGCCTGTTTGTGGCCGTCGTGGCTCATGAGACACTCTGCTTCGGTAGCCCGAGGCAGTCCGCGCAGGAGCAGTTCTTTCGCAGAAGTGCCCAAGTGTAGTAACCGGTGCGGTGTCCGTCGCCCCAGAAGGCGCAGAGCGCATAACTTCCCACGAGCTCTCCGCCAGTCAGCGTGGTCTGCTGTTCGGTGAGCGAAGGGTTGGCATCGAGCCAGCCGGGAAGCCCCGCCTCACCGCGGCAGTAGGCACATGGGCAGAGCCAGCGCAGGGCGACCGCGGCGAATCGGCTCTGATGTCCGTCGGGCCAGTCCAACTCAAGCGCCTGCTGCTCGCGCAGGAGGCGGATCGCACTGGGGGCCTGGTGTGCACTCTCTGTCATAGGGAGAGTCTAGGGTTGCTGCGTAAACACCTGGTAAAAGGCGGGTAAGGTACGCGCATGGCATCACGAGGCGCTGAGCGATCCCCCGCGCAGCGGACTCTCCTTCGTGGCACGCCGCTTATGGCGGGGCTGCTCCTGATCTTCGTCCTGGCGCTCCTGCCGAGCCCCTGGTCACTTCCCATCAACTCTGGAGCTTCAACGTTGCTGCGTGGGCGCCTCGCTACGGTGCCAACCGCTCCGGTTAGCGGCTACTCCAGTAGCGTCACAGTTGAGCTACTTGAGGGCCCAGCGCAGGGGGAGAGCGTCGTTGCCGCGATCGATCAGAGCGAAGAGGTGCCAGGCTCCATCTCGTACGCCAAGGGGGATGAGGTCTTGCTGGTCGACCTCGGCGGCGAGGCTGGTGCAGCGAAGTATGCCGTTGCAGATCGATCACGAGGCGGTGGCATCGTGCTGCTGGCGATCGCTCTTGCTCTCCTTGTGGTTCTCGTTGCGGGCCTGCGCGGTGCACGCGCCCTCCTTGCACTCTGCGTCGCTGGCCTGCTGATCATGCGATTCGGCCTCCCCGCGTTGCTATCAGGAGCATCTCCACTCTTAGTTGCAGGGGGGATCGCGCTCACCGTTGGAACGAGCACGACACTTGTGACCGAAGGGTTCAGTCGCAGATCAACCGCAGCAATTCTTGGGATTGGCACCAGCCTGATCGCCGTTGGCGGCCTCTCCGTTCTCCTTGACAGGCTCCTCGCCTTCACGCCGTTCGCTGGCGATCCTGAGCTGCTGAATCTGCTGCCGCTTCTAGGAAACGGCGTTGACCTGCGGGGGATCGGCCTCGCCGCGGCGCTGATTGGCACGATGGGCATCATTGACGATGTGGCTGCAACTCAGGTAGCGGCGGTAGACGAACTCCGACAGAGTGCACGTCGAGCGTCAAACCGTGAAATCGGACGGCGCGCGCTGCGCGTTGGTCGAGCGCACATTGCGGCGGTGATCAACACGCTGCCGCTCGCATACTTTGCCGCAGCACTTCCGCTTGTTGTGTACACGATGATTGCACCGGGAGAGATCCTTACGCGCATCAGCAGCGAATCCATTGCGGTAGAGATTGTGCGGGCAGCTGTAGGGACTGCGGGGGTTCTTCTCGTGATGCCGCTCAGCACGGCGGCGGCGATCCTGGTCGGAGTTGGCGAAGAGCGTTAGCTAGACGGCGTGTTCGGCGAGCCAGCGCTCAGCGTCGAGCGCGGCGCGGCAGCCATCGCCTGCGGCGGTGACCGCCTGGCGGTAGCGATGATCATGCACATCCCCTGCAATAAAGACGCCGTCAATTGCGGATGCGGAGCTGTGCTCCTTCACCTGCAGGTAGCCAGCGGCATCTACTGGTAGCGCGCCACCGAGCAGTTCGGTGTTCGGCTTATGGCCGATCGCCACGAAGAGGCCGCCAACAGCGAGCTGCTCCGTTGCGCCGCTCTTCGTATCCTTTAGCACCAGCGCCTCGGTCTTCTTCTCGCCGATCACCTCAACGACTTCGCGATTGAAGTGGATCTCGATCTTCTCGTGCGCCTGTGCACGCGCCACCATGATCTTGCTGCCGCGGAAGGTGTCGCGTCGGACGAGGAGGTGCACCTTGGTGGCGAAGCGCGTCAGGAAGAGCGCCTCTTCAAGTGCGGTGTCGCCGCCACCGACCACTGCCACATCTTCGCCCTTGAAGAAGAAGCCGTCGCAGGTGGCGCACGAGCTGACGCCGCGTCCGCGTAGTCGCGTCTCGGATTCAAGGCCGAGCCAGATCGCAGATGCGCCCGTTGCAATTACCACCGCATCGGCGGTAAACTCGCGACCTGCGCTCCAGGCGCGGAAGGGTCGCTTGGAGAGGTTAACGCGTTCAACGTCTTGGTTGACGATCACCGCGCCGAACCGCTCCGCCTGCGCGATCATCTTCGCCATGAGGTCTGGTCCATTGATCCCCTCCGGGAATCCTGGGAAGTTCTCAACTTCACTGGTGAGCATCAGTTGTCCACCAGGTTCGTAGCCTGCGAGCAGCGTCGGCGCCAACTGCGCGCGTGCCGCATAGATGGCGGCGGTGAGCCCAGCGGGGCCTGAGCCGAAGATCATCAGCTTGGAGTGCGAGGGGGCAACGGCGCCGTTTGCTGCGGGGGTTGCGACAGGTGTGGTGGCTGGCTCGCTTGAGCCGAAGTCAATCGTGAAGCCCTTCTCTGTCATGGCCTCATTGTAGGCGCTTGCTGAGCGGGGCGATTAGCGCACGGGGCGATCAGCGGAAGAGATCCCAGTCGGGGGGCATCAGGCTCTCGCGGACGCTCCCTGTCTCCGTGGGGGCTGGCTTTGCGCCGCGGATGAAGGCGAGTGGGCGCCTGGCGCTCTTGCCGAGCGCAAGCTCTGCCGCAGCGGCGATCTGATCGGCGACAGCGCGCACGGTGGCCGCCATCACGCGACCGTCCGCGTCTGGCTGACCGCGCAGATCGTCTAGCGCTGCGATCCCAGCGAGGCCGATCGCAACGTCGGTGATGCCGAGTCGCCAGGGGCGACCGAAGGAGTCGGTGATGATCACACCTGGCGCAACGCCAGTGCGCGCGGCGATAGCGGCGCGGATCCGTGTTGCAGAGGCGTCTGGATCACGCGGGAGGAGGGTGACGATGTCTCCACTGCGCGGACCAACATTGCTCGCGTCAACGCCAGAGTTTGCCAAGACGAATCCGTGTGCCGTCTCGGTGATGATCACGCCGCGATCCATGCGCACCACACGCACCGCCTCCTGCAGCACTACCTCCACCTGTCGCGCGTCGCGCTTCCACCTCTCGGCGTACGCAACCGCCTCGGGCCGCGGGGTGATGCTGGTGAGATCAACGATCGCCCCCTCTGCCTTGGAGACGATCTTCTGCGTGACGCTGATCACGTCATCGGCGCGGAGTGGTCCGAGCGATCGTTCGCTGACGAAGCGTTGGACGGAGTCTGCGATGAGCTGCGGAAGGTTGTCGTTCGGCTGGATTTCACCGAGCCCGTCAATCGGAAGTGCGATCAGGCCATCCTGGTGCGCAGCAGTGCTGTGGTTCACCCCTGCAGCGTTGACGGCGTTGAAGTCTTCTGGCGTATCAAGGTCTGCTGCGAGCAGAGAGTTGAGCTGCTGCACGCTGCTGCTGATCAGCGAAAGCTCACGCAGGTGCAGCGCTGCGCTCCCTTCGCCGTAGTGAAGGCTCATGGTGGTTGGGAGCGGAGTGATCAGCGCTGCGGTGCCGCCATCCAGCGCTGGGAGGATCCCGCTCGCCGCCCCGCTCGCGCGCCACGCGCTGACCAGTTCATCCAGTGCGCCGCCTGATACGTGCGCAAGATCGACAGGGATGATCAGTGCGGTCGACGCACCGGAGGAGCTGGCGCGCTGCAGCCCAAGTTGGATCGCCTCGTTGAGCGGCACGCCGTGATCGTCGATCGCCTCAGCGCCGGCCGCTCGGGCAAGTTCGCGTGCCAACGGATCTGGCGAGACAAGGATCGTGCGTCCGATGCTGCGTGCGTTGCGAAGTGCGGCGAGGGTGCGGACGAGGAGACGCGCCGAGAGCTCCATCCGTTCCTGCTCGCTGAGAGCGCTCTCCATGCGCCGCTTGGAGTCGGCAACGCTGCGGAAGGGGAGGATCGCCGTGATCACGCAGCGTCGCTCGCAACCTGCAAGAGGCGCTGCGCAAGGCTGAGCCGTGCGGCGTCGTCGTGCATCACGATCTGCGTGCCAACGATGTTTGCGACGAGTGGCGCTAGATCGGCGCGCAGCTCGCTCGTTAGGTCGCTCTCCTCTACAAGAAGTGTGTCAAAGAGTCCTGGAAGTGCGCGCGCCACACCAACTGGAGAGGAGGGGAGCTTGGCGGCGCTGAGCATGCGGTCGGCCGGTCCCTTAATCGCCTTTCCAGCAACGATCGGCGAGACGCCGATCACGTGGACGCCGCGCGCGCGTGCGGCGCTGATCGCCTCGCTCATGCCGCCAACCGCAAGGATCGGTGCGATAGAGATCATCGGGTTTGACGGCGCGATCACGATGAGATCTGCCTCGTTGAGTGCCTGCTCAACCTCTGGTGTGATGCGCGTTGTGGCGGCACCATCAAAGGCAACCTCCAGCACCTCAGGCTTCGACTGCGCGCCAACGAACCAGGGCTGGAACTCCATCCAGCCATCTGGTGTGCGCAGTTTGGTGCGGAGCGGATCGTCGGTCGCCATCAGGATCGGTGCATCGGCCAGTCCGAGCCCCCGCTGCAGCTCTCGGTTTACATCGGTGAGACGGCCAGCCGCCTTAAGGAGTGCCGTGCGATGAATGTGGAGGGCGAGGTCGCGATCGCCGAGCTTGAACCAGTTCGGTGCGCCGATTTTGCCGAACTGGTCGAGCGCGTTCCAGCTTTCGCCGGCGAGCCCCCATCCGCGTTCACGGTCGCCGAGTCCAGCGAGTGTGTAGAGGAGCGTGTCGTGGTCGGGACAGATGGTGAGGCCATGCAGCTCAAAGTCGTCGCCAGGGTTGGCGATGATGCTCAGTTCACCGCGCAGGAGTGCGCGGTAGAGGCCGTCGCCAAGCTTTGCGCCGCCGACCCCGCCAGCGAGGAGTGCAACGCGCCGACTCACGCGGTGAGGCCGGGGAGCACCTCACGGCCGAAGGCTTCGGCCCACTCGGCCTGGTTGCGCCCCACGTTGTGTAGGTAGATCTTGTCAAAGCCCATGTCTAGGTAGCGCTGGATGGTCTTTTGATGTGCGACCAGGTCGCTCGAGATCAGCATGCGCCCAGCGAAGTCTTCTGGTCGCACGAGTTTCGCCATCTGTTGGAAGTCGGCAGGGTTGCGAATATCTTGCTTCGGGAACTTCATCCCACCGTTCGGCCACTCGCGCATCGCGTTCTTGAGTGCCTCTTCGTCTGTTGGCGCCCAGGAGAGGTGCAGCTGCAGGATCTTCGGCATTGCGTCTGGGTTCTTCCCTGCCGCGCGCGCACCCTCCGCGAATTTCTCAAAGACGGTCTGGATCTTCTCGTCGGCAGCACCCACGGTGATGATCCCGTCGCAGAGTTCACCCGTCTTCTTTGCCGTGATCGGCCCCGCCGTTGCTACGTAGATTGGCGGCAGTTCTGTTGGGAGCGTCCAGAGTCGCGTGCTCTCCAGTTGGTACCAGCGACCAGCATGCTTCACCTCTTTCCCGGTGAAGAGCTTTCGGATGATTTCAATTGCTTCAAACATGCGCGCAATGCGTTCGCCAACCTCTGGCCAGTAGCCGCCCACCACATGTTCGTTGAGTGCCTCGCCTGAGCCGAGGCCGAGCCAGTGTCGAGCTGGGTACATGGCGGCGAGTGTTGCCGATGCCTGCGCCACCGTTGCTGGATGCATGCGCCAGCCAGGGCAGGTGACACCAGGGCCGATGTCACCCTTCGTCTTCTCTGCAAGAAGGGTCATGACGTTCCAGACGAACGGCGCGTTCCCCTGTTCTGGTACCCACGGCTGGAAGTGATCGGCGGCCATGATGCCACTCATGCCGGCGCGTTCAGCGGCAACGGAGAAGTCGACGATCTCCTGCGGCCCGAACTGCTCGAGCATCGCGGCGTAGCCGATCTTTGATGCACCACTCGCCATGATCAGGACGCTCCAACGGTGCGCTTCACCCCAGGTTCGCCGTGGGTGAAGATCGCGCTCGGGGTGAGTTCGAATCCGATCCGCTCCTGTGCACGGAATTCGGCAATGCGCGCCTCAAGAAGCTCCGGCTTTGTGATGTAGCGCGCGGTGATCTTCGCCATCTGTGCGTGGGCCGCCTCCTGGTCGTCAATGATGTGCACCCGTCCAACGAGCTGAACGTAGTTGTAGCCCTCTTCAACCATGAGGGCGACGCGCGGATCGCGGCGCAGGTTCGCTGGCCAGCGGCGCCCGTTGGAGCTATTGAAGAGAATGCGGTCACCCTCAAGGGCGTACCAGACCACGGCGGAGAAGGGGGCACCGTCAGTGTTCACCGTAGAGAGCGTGGCGAAGCGGGGCCGTTCAAGGAAGGCCCGAATCGCGGGGTCGTTCAGCCGCTCTGCGCTCATGAGGCGTACGCTACACGGAACGGTGCCCGCCGTCCCTGGTGGGCCCAGTAGTTGCGGAGGCACCATGGCGCAGATCCATCTACATGCGGAGTCAGGGGACTACGCCCCAGTCGTCCTCCTCCCAGGCGACCCGAACCGCTCCAAGCGGATCGCGGCACGCTTTGATGGTGGCCTTGAGAAGGCGAAGCTCGTCAATGATCATCGCGGCCTGCTCGGGTACACCGGCACGGTGAACGGCGTCCCAGTAAGCGTGCAGACAACCGGCATGGGAACGCCGACCACATCCATCGTGGTGGAAGAGCTACTGAACCTTGGCGCTGAGACCTTCATCCGCGTTGGAACATGTGGCGGCTTCTTGCACCTTGATACGGGCGATGTCCTTGTTGCATCCGCAGCGGTTGCAAGTTCGGGGATCGGCCCGATCCTTGGCTTCAACGAACCCACCGCGCCGACCGCTGATTTTGATGTGACGAACGCGCTGGTCGCCGCCGCAAAGGCCGAGGGCCTCACCACGCATGTTGGTCCGATCGTGACCTCCGATGTCTTCTACGACCCAGAGCCGCAGGGGACGGCGCGATGGGGGACTCGCGGCTATCTCGGCGTGGAGATGGAGTCGGCGGCACTCTTCCTCCTTGCGATGCGCGAGCGCGCGAAAGGTCGGCCGGTTCGTGCTGGCACCATCCTCACCGTCTCCGACACGATTCGTGATCCGAAACTGGTTGAGGAGAAGCGGAAGGGGGGTAACGAGGCCTGGTACCGACTTCCGGAAGAGGAGCTGATCCAGCGCATCGATCGCACGATCGGCGCCGCACTGAAGGCGGCGGCACAGCTCGGCTCGCGTTGACTGGGAACACGCCGCGCCTCGGTGTTGCGCTCGGCACGATCGGACTACCAGCGAACGAGTGGCTCGATCTTGCTGGTGAGTTAGCGCAACTACCGATCACACGCGTCTGGATATGGGACCACCTGATGGGGCGCGGCGCACCTGAGCGCCCAGTGCTTGAGGCGCTGACACTCGCTTCAGCGGCACTCGCTCGGCACCCAGCACTCCGCGTTGGCACGCTGGTGCTTGATGTCACCAAGCGCCATCCGACACTCGTTGCAAAGTCGGTCGCCACCATCACTTCGTTCGCACCGGGCCGACTCCTTATTGGACTCGGCGCCGGTGGCGATGCGGCTGAGCATCAGGCGCTCGGCATCCCATACGGCAGTAGCGGCGAGCGGCTGGATCAGCTCGCGGACTCCGTTGCAATCTTTCGCGCAATGCTTGAGGGCGACCCAGCGGCGCGGGTCACGCGCGCGGCACCGAGTGGTCGCGTTGCACTTGATGGTGCCGCCTCGTCCCCGCGTCCGAATGAGCGCGTGCCGCTCTACGTTGCGGGCGATCACCCAGAAAGCATTCGGCTTGCGGCAACAGAGGGGGACGGCTGGATCGCCCCCGTCACAACCTTTGCTGCGGGGGCTACGCGTCTGCGGGAAGAGGAGCGGCGCAGCGGCCGCGCGGCGGGGAGCGTTAGTGCCGTTGCCCTGCAGGAACTTGGACGCGACGAGTCGCTCGCAGAGACGCCGTTCGGCAGCAATCCTGACGCCTGGCTTGCGGAGCAACGAGCGGCGGGTGCCGATGAGGCGATCATCACGGTGCGAAGCGCGCGTGACGTTGCCGCACTATCTGCGATGATGAACGTATGAGCAAAGTACTGACGCAACCATGTGTTCGTTGCGGAGCCCCCGTCTCACTGCAGACTGCGCTCTGTGAGCGCTGCAATCCGCTGGGGCTCGCCCAGCCATCTGCAAGCCAGACGCACGGCACCGTCTTCCTTGGCATCGGCGCCGCCGTTCTGATTCTCGCCTCGCTCGCCGCAAGTTCGGTGAAGGGGATCGGACCGTTCGACGTGCAGATGACGCCGGCGATCTCAGTTCCCGGCGGCCTCTCCGTTCAGGTGAGCGTGACGAACACTGGGAGTGGCGGCGGTGCTGCAACCTGTCGCGTCACTACCACCAAACTCGGCAGCGCTGGGATTCAGGAGATCGTCACCACAGAGCGGATTGAACCTGGCGCCACGGTGAGCGTGGAGCGCGAACTGCGCGCCTTTGGGGCAGAGCCGATCCCGCTGCTGATTAGCTGCGGCGGCTAATCCGTCTCTACTAGTCCGCCTCGACGAGTCGCTTCAGGTGGCGTAGATCTGAACGGAAGATTGCGCCGAGGATTGGTCGCTGGACGAATCCTCCGATTGTTGCGAATAGTGGTGGCCGCAAGTACTCCGTCCAGTTGATCAGCGTGCCCCCCTCGGGCGTGGCGCTGAACAGCAGCAAGCCCTCGCCAGTGAATCGCCCTTCATGCCGAATGCCGAATGCGTGTGGGGGCTCAAGCCGCGTAATGACCACGTCGTCTGTGGTCGAGATGCCGAAGATGCGCACTGTTGCGCGGCCACGTGATCCAACGCGGATCGGTCCAGGTGTGATCATTTCGACGCGCTTCATCTCATGCATCCACTCAGGCTGACGTTGGACATCCGCAGCGATCTCCCACACGCGTGCTATTGGCGCGTTGATCACGATCGACATACGAATCTCCGGGCGCTCAAGGGAGCCACGCTTCACTGCGCGCGAGAGAAGTAGTTCAAGGAGCACGGCGAGGGTGGCTGCGCCCACGAGGAGGAGCGCGATCAGCCCAAGCGGCGGCATCAGCCTCTCCTCGGGTGGACTGGCTGCACGGGGCGAGCCGATAGGAGGGGGCTCGGGAGCGGGAATTGGCGCCTCTTCGTCACCCCCACATCCTCGCATGGGGCGCTACCCTTAGGGGGCAGTGCAAACCTTCGATTTCCTTGAACAGATCCCGGATACGGACCCCGCTGATACGGCACGCCTGATCGCGGAACTCGAGCGTTCGGTCACCGCCCACGGTCCCGAGCGGGCCAAGCTGCTGATGATGCGCCTGATGTCGCGGGCGAGAGACCTTGGCGTTGATCTCCCAACACTCGCCACCACTCCGTACATCAACACGATCAAGACGAGCGATGAGCCAACCTTCCCTGGCGACGAGGCGATGGAGACGCGCATCCGCCATATCGTGCGCTGGAATGCGGCGGCGATGGTGCTTCGCGCCAATAAGGAGCACCCAGGGATCGGTGGACACTTGGCAACGTATGCGAGCGCGGCGAGCCTCTACGAGGTTGGCTTCAACCACTTCTTCCGCGGGAAGCAGGGTGGCGCTGGCGACCAGATCTTCTATCAGGGGCACGCCGCGCCTGGAATCTATTCACGCGCGTATCTAGAGGGGCGCATCAGCGCGCCGCAGCTCGACCGCTTTCGACAAGAGACGGCGGGTCCTGGCGGGCTTCCGTCATATCCGCATCCGCGGCTCCTCCCAGATTTCTGGGAGTTCCCAACCGTCTCCATGGGTCTCGGCGGGATCGGATCCATTTATCAGGCGCGCTACAACCGCTATCTGCACAATCGCGGACTCACGGATACATCTAATAGTCGCGTCTGGGCCTTCCTCGGCGACGGCGAGATGGATGAGCCAGAGTCGGCTGGCGCACTCACGCTTGCGGCGCGCGAGGGCTTGGACAATCTCACCTGGGTGGTGAACTGCAACCTGCAGCGCCTTGATGGTCCGGTGCGCGGCAACGGAAAGATCATCCAGGAGTTGGAGGGCCTCTTCCGCGGCGCTGGATGGAACGTGATCAAGGTCATCTGGGCTCGCGAGTGGGACGATCTTCTGGCGAAGGATGACGACGGCGAGCTCGTCCGCAAGATGGATGCAACCGTTGATGGTGAATTCCAGAAGTACACCGTCGCTGGCGGCGCCTATATTCGAGAACACTTCTTCGGCCCTGAGCCCCTCCTCCAAAAGTTGGTGGGGCACCTCAGCGACGACGATCTTGTGAAACTCCGCCGCGGCGGACACGATTACCGGAAGATCCACGCCGCCTACGCCGCCGCCGTTGCACATAAGGGTGCGCCAACGGTGATCTTGGCGAAGACGGTGAAGGGCTGGACGCTCGGCCCGTCTGTTGAGGCGACGAACCCTGCGCATCAGGCGAAGAAGCTCTCTGAAGTGGAGCTGCTCGCCTTCCGCGATCGACTCGGCCTTCCGATTCCGGATGCAAAGATTCCTGAAGCGCCGTACTACCACCCAGGGCCGAAGAGCCCAGAGGTTGCCTACATTGCGGAGCGTCGCGCCGCGCTCGGCGGGCCACTCCCGTCGCGCGTTGTACATCCAGTCACCTGGACGCCGCCACTCGCAGCGGTTGATGATGAGTTCGCGGCAGGGAGCACCGCGCCAGTCAGCACGACGATGGCCTTTGCAAAGTTGCTGCGCAACCTGATGCGTGACCCTGCACTTGGGAAGCTGGTCGTCCCGATCGTCCCCGACGAGGCGCGCACCTTCGGCATGGACCCGCTCTTCAAGCAGGCGGGGATCTACGCACCGTTCGGACAGCGCTATGAGCCGGTCGACTCTGAGCTGCTGCTCAGCTACCGCGAGTCACAGAGCGGGCAGGTCCTTGAAGAGGGGATCACCGAGGCTGGCTCCATGGCCTCCTTCCAAGCTTCGGGAACCGCCTATGCAACGCACGCTGTGGGGACGATCCCGTTCTACGTCTTCTACTCCATGTTTGGATTCCAGCGAGTTGGCGATCAGATCTGGCAGAGCGGCGACGCGCGCGTCCGCGGCTTCCTGATCGGCGCAACGGCTGGGCGCACCACGCTTGCCGGCGAGGGACTGCAGCATGACGATGGGCACTCGCAGTTGATCGCACACGCCATGCCACACGTCGCCGCCTACGATCCATCCTTCGCGTATGAGATGGCGGCGCTGGTTCGCAAGGGGATCGAGCGAATGCACGAGCGCGGCGAAGATATCGTCTATTACCTGACCATCTACAACGAGAATCAGGTGCAGCCACAGCTCCCAGTCGGCGCGTCGGTCGGCGAGGGGATCCATCGCGGTCTCTACAAGTTTGCCGAAGCGGATGCGGCATCGAGCGGACCGCGCGTCCGGCTCTTCGGCTCTGGCGCAATCATGGGCGAGGTGCTGAAGGCGCGTGATCTGCTCCGTGAGCGATTCGGCGTGCGCGCCGAGATCTGGTCCGCCACTTCATATTCCGAACTGCGCCGTGAGGCGCTTGTTGTTGAGCGCTGGAATCGCCGCCACCCAGAGGCAACGCCGCGCAAGGCTTGGCTGCAGGAGCAGCTTGGTGATGACAGTGCACCGATCGTTGCCGCGAGCGACTGGATGACCGCCATTCCAGACCTTGTTGCCCCGTGGATCAACGTGCCGTACCTGGTACTCGGCACCGACGGGTTCGGTTTGAGCGATACGCGCGAGGCGCTACGTGACTTCTTCTCTGTTGACTCCACGCACATTGCGGCGGCGGCGATGGTCGCGCTCTCGCGCAGTGGCGAGCGAACTCCTCGCGACGCGGCAGCAGCGATCAAGGAGCTCGGCATTGACCCAGAGCTACAGCCGGTCTTCGTCCTAGATCGATAACCGGCGCTCGTCGGCACGGGGCCACGCACACAAGGAGGCACCCTATTCGTATCGGACAAGGGGCTTTGACGAATTCTGTGTGGAGTGGGACGCTTGGAGTAGCCGAATCATCTGATTTGATTGGGCTGGTTAGGAGGGCGCCAAGCCATGGAGAACCTTTTCGGATGGTGGGTCGGCGGCTTCCTTACTGGACTTCGTGAGGGTGTCGAGGCGGCGCTCATCGTTGGAATCATCGCCGGATATCTCGTCAAGATTGGACGCTCGGATCGCCTCGGCGTCATCTGGGCTGGCGTCGTGGCCGCGGTTGCCGCCTCCGCGGCGATCGGTGTTGCAGCATTTGTAATCCTTGGCGGGCTTGAGGGAGATACCGAGAAGCTCATTGAAGGGTTCACCTCGCTTCTTGCGGTCGTCATCCTTACCTACATGATCTTCTGGATGCGCAAGCAGGCGGTAACCCTCGGAGCAGAGCTCCGCAAGGGGGTTGATCGCGCGATCGCCTCCGCCTCAATCTTCGGACTCGCAGCCCTTGCGTTTACCGCGGTCATTCGTGAAGGCATTGAGACGGCACTCTTCCTTCTCGGACAGACGACCGCCGCGAGCGAAGCTGGAGCCGGCTCATGGGTCGCCGTTGGTGCCCTTATTGGACTCGCGGTTGCGACCCTGATTGGGCTTGCAATCTTCCGCCTTGGCGTGCGGCTAAACCTCGGTGCGTTCTTTAACGTCACGGGCGCCGCGCTGGTGGTGATCGCAGCTGGCCTTCTCTCTTACGGAGCACATGAGCTGATTGAGGTTGGACTTCTTCCAGCGATCGTTGCGCCGGTGTACGACCTCTCTGGGGTTCTCCCTCACACAGAGGGGATCGGGCAGTTCCTCCGCGCAATTGTTGGATACAGCGCAACTCCAGAGTTGAGCGCGCTGCTCTTGCAGGTGGGATATCTAGCGTTCGGACTCTTCTTCTACATCCTGCCAGTGCGCCGCGCATCGGCAGCTCGCGCAGCGAGTAGCGCCACCTCCTAACTTGTGGCACGTGCGCTCGAACTTCGCCACGTCACACACTCGTTTGATGGGCGAAGGGTTCTTCACGGCGCATCGCTAAGCTTGGAGGCAGGGGAGTGCGTCGCACTCCTCGGTGCCAACGGAAGCGGCAAGACCACGCTCCTCCGCCTCGCCGCTGGTCTGCTGCAGCCTGACGCGGGTGAGATTTTCGTTTCGGGAACGCCTGCCCTGGCGGGACGATCCGATGTTGGAATCGCCTTTCAAGACTCCCGACTTCTGAGTTGGCGCAGTGCGGCGAGGAATGTCGCTCTTCCGCTTGAGATGGCGCACGGTGTGACCGCCGAGGTGCGTGCATCCGCATCGGCTGCGCTCACGCGTGTCAACGGACTTGCACTTGCGGATCGTGCACCAACTGAACTCTCTGGCGGTGAGAGACAGCGCGTGGCGCTTGCACGTGCGCTGGTTCGCGAGCCGGCGCTACTCCTGCTTGACGAGCCGTTTGCCGCGCTTGATGCGCCGACGCGAAACCAGTTCAGCGAAGAGCTCCCCGAACTTATTGGCGGTGCTACCACGCTCCTTGTGACCCACGATGTGGCTGAAGCACTCTTAGTTGCTGATCGAGTGCTTCTCCTAAACGCCGAGGGAGAGATTGGCGGTGAGTGGAAGGGACTCCGGCCACTCCCGGCGAGCCAGCGCCGAAGCGCGCTCCTTGCGCAAGGCGGCCTTTCGCAGCAGGCGGAGCTCCTCGCCGCGCTCAGTGGAGTGGTCCGTGCGTAGCCTCCACCGCGTTCAGCCAGCGCTGATCGGACTTCTTCTACTTGGCGCATGGGAGGTTGGCGTACGCGTGAGCGGAGTTGCCACTTTTATCCTGCCGCCCCCCTCACTCGTGGCGGCACGATTTGCCCAGGCGTGGGGCGACGGGACGATGATGCGCCACCTTCTCCCAACGGTGATAGAGATGACGACAGGCGGGCTGCTCGGCGGGTCGCTCGGGCTATTGATCGGGATCGGTCTCGGCCTTTCTGGTTCGGCTCGACGACTCGCAAGTCCGTATCTTGTTGCTGCACAGTCAACGCCAATTCTGGCGCTTGGCCCACTCCTCGTTCTTTGGTTCGGACCTGGCGCTACGGCAAAGATCGCGATCTGCGCGCTCATCACCCTCTTCCCTATGGCGATCGCAACCCTGGTTGCGGTTCGAGACGCAGATCGAGGCCTCCTTGAGCTTGGCCGCTCAATCGG